>Ga0066187_1000069_pt1 | contig 49897 bp, 44 predicted proteins | sample WorMetexBAHAMAS1_FD_58706 | JGI IMG/M metagenome (GOLD analysis project Ga0066187, IMG submission 58706) | Marine gutless worms symbiont microbial communities from Max Planck institute for Marine Microbiology, Germany - Inanidrilus exumae... | ecosystem: Host-associated > Annelida > Digestive...
GAGAAAATTCAATATCAAAACAAACAGCAAAATGGAGGTGGATCATGTCAGAATATCAAGATTATTTCGAAACGGATGAAGAGAGAGAATATGGCCATACCGATACCCGCGGCAACAACTTTGAGTGCGACAATCCGGACAAGAATCTCGGGTGTGACATGGGGATCGATGTGGCGGGATAGCCGAATTTTCTGATTGGATTTAAAGGCAGAGTCTTGGACAACATGAGGCAAAAAATTTCTGAAGGATAAGGTGATACCATGGAAAATGAAAACAAAGTCGAAGATTACGTAGAAAATGACACGGAAAGGGAAGATGGTCACGTGGATACCCGTCACAAAAACTTTGAGTGTGAGAAACCCGATGCAAATCTCGGGTGCGACCCTGGAATTGACGTAGCCGGCTAATAGCGGCTGATTGATTCAAAACGGCGGGGCCTCTCTGAGGCTCTGCCTTTTTTTTGTAAACAATATCGATTCCAATTCCTTCATCTACTGGATTCCAAATATAACTCGTGCTCATCCAGAAGCGGCATCTTTCGGCCCCTGGCGGCGTCCGTATCGTTTTCAATGTATGACGAGCAGAATTGTGAAAAATGGGAAACCCTGCAATAGGACGGATATCAAAGCTCACCGCAATTGCAATTGACATTTCAGTGAAAAGTATATCAAAAAATATAAAGATTTTTATTGACGGGTTACATCCAACAGGGCAAAGCCGGATATATCCGCTTTTCGCGGTAACTGCTATCCCTGCTAACTCATAAGATAGTACGGCTATGGGTTCAATAACAGCATCGAAGGAGATTGAGATGATCAGTATCCTGGAGAAAAAAGCGCTGAGGGGCGCGAACATTTACAGCTACCGGCCCGCCATTGTGATGACCATCGATCTAGGGGAGTATGACGAAGTCTTCACCAACCAAATCGACGGATTTGTCGATCGGTTGCTCGAAATTATCCCTAGCCTGGAAGATCACCGTTGCTCCGAAGGCGTGAAAGGCGGCTTCATCACCCGCATGCGTGACGGCACTTTACTGGGGCACGTCATCGAGCACATCGCCCTGGAGCTGCAATACATCGCCTACATGGATGTGGGTTTCGGTAAGACGGTGGACGCCGATGCGCCGGGAACCTTTCATGTCATTTTCAGTTATTGGGTGGAAAATGCCGGCATTTACGCGGGGACTGAGGCCGTAGAGATCGTCAACAGCCTTTTGGCAGGCAAAGACTACGATTTGGAGCGTACCATCACCGAGGTTAAAGACATTCGGGATGATCACTACCTCGGACCCTCGACGGCCGCCATTGTCCGCGAGGCGGAGCTGCGTGGCATCACGGTGCTGCGCCTGGACGACTACAATCTAGTGCAGCTCGGTGAGGGGAAACACCAGCAGCGCATCCAGGCGGCCATGACATCCAACACCAGTCTGATTAGCGTGGAAACCGCCGGTAACAAACGGTTGACCAAAATGATGCTGGAGGATGCCGGCATACCCGTGCCCCGGGGAACAGTGGTTCGCAGATGCCAAAGTGCCATCGAGGATGCTGAGTGGCTGGGGTACCCGGTAGTGGTCAAACCCCATGATGGTCATCACGGCAAAGGCGTCACCACTAATATTTCAAACGAGAAGGATTTGGTCGAAGCGTTCGAGCGCGCCAAAGAGATCAGTCGACGGGTCATCGTCGAAAAACTCTTCACCGGCAATGACTACCGCATCCTGGTTGTGGACGGGAAATTCGTTGCAGCAGCCAAGCGGATGCCGGCGGCAATCGTCGGCGACGGTACACACACCATTGCCGAACTGATCGACATCGAGAATCAAAACCCGCAGCGGGGCTATGGTCACGAAAATGTGATGACCCGGCTCAAGGTCTCTTCGGTCACTGAGCATCTGCTCAGAAAATCCGGCTACACCATGGATACGGTCTTGGGTAAGGACGAACATTTTTTCCTCGAACTGACGGCCAACCTCTCCACCGGCGGGTCGGCCGAGGACGTCACCGAAAGGGTCCACAAATCCAACCGTTTCATGGCCGAGCGTATCGCGCGCATCGTCGGCCTCGATATTGCCGGCATCGATATTATGACGTCGACTTTGTCCAAACCCATTTCCACGGTGGGCGGCGGCGTTATCGAGGTCAATGCCGCACCCGGGCTGCGCATGCATCTGGCACCCGCCTTAGGCAAGCCAAGGAACGTGGCCAAACCGATCATTGACATGCTGTTTCCCAAAGGGGCGCCGTCCGACATTCCCATCGTTGCGGTGACGGGCACTAACGGCAAGACGACCACGGTCAGGATGATCGCCAACATGCTCGGCGGAGTCGGGCACAGTGTCGGAATGACCACCACAGACGGCATTTACGTGCAGAACCGGCTGATCGCCAGCGGGGATATGAGCGGCCCGAATTCGGCCCGTGTGGTGTTGAGGGACCCCATGGTGGACTGTGCCGTGCTCGAGACGGCTCGCGGCGGCATTCTACGGGAAGGTCTGGGGTACAACATGGCCGATGTTGGCGTTGTCCTCAACGTACAGCCGGACCATCTGGGGTTGAAGGGCATCCACACCGTCGAGGACCTCGCCAAGGTCAAATCTGTGGTTGCCGAAATGGTGCGCAAAGGCGGGGTGACGGTATTGAACGCGGACGACGCGCAGTGCGTTAACATGGCTCAGTACTGCCGGGAAAAGGTAATCTACTTCTCTTTGAGACCTTCCAGCGTCGTGGTCCGGGAGCATATCGAAAACGATCGCACGGCAATTGTTTACGACCGCGGATTTATCACGATTGCTACCGGTGAAATGGTAACACCGGTGGCAAGGGCCGTTGACATGCCCATCACCCTGGACGGACGGGCCCTGTTCAACGTCCAGAATGCGCTGGCCGCCGCTGCCGTGGGGCATGCCATGGGCCTGAAGATCGAACAGATCCGCCAAGGGCTCGTATCCTTTTTTCCATCGCCGTCGCAGACACCGGGACGCGCCAACTTCTTCTCTGTCAAGGACTTTGAAGTTATGCTTGACTATGCTCATAACCCGCCAGCCTACGCCAACATCATCGACCTGGTCTCACGCCTGGGCCACAAGCGCCGCTTGTTTGTCTTCGACGTGGTGGGCGACAGACGAGATGAGGATTTAACGCAGATCTGCCGACTGATCGCCTCCGGGTGCCAGCATGCCATTGTCTACGAGGACAAGAGTTTGCGCGGCCGAACCCCGGGCGAATTGATGGATCTGGTGGAAAACGCCTTTATCGAAGCGGGGTTCGATACCGGTGCCATCGAAAAAATAACAGATGAGACCGACGCCATCGAAAGGGCTTTGTCCCTGGCGGCAAAGGGGGACCTTGTGTGCATCATGTCGGGCCGGGTCGAACAGGTCATTCAACATCTGGATACCTATCAACAACAGCCGAACGTTTCAGCCGATCTTACCTAATAAAAAATTATGCCGACTCAATTGACAAAAAAAGGAACCCTTTTCCTGATCGGCGGTGCGGAGGACCGCAACAGGGACCGGCGCGTCCTGAAGCAACTGATTAAAAGGACTTATCCGGCCAGCGTTGCGATTATACCCACCGCGTCGTACTATCCGAATGATGTGCACCGATGTTACGACGAGGTCTTTCTGAATCTGGGCGTGAGCACGGTACACTGTCTGGATATCCGCTACCGGGACGAAGCGGACCGACCCGAGCACCTCGATCTGCTGAAAACGGCGGATCTGATCTACTTTAGCGGCGGGGATCAGTCCAAACTCGTGGACACGCTGATCGACACAAAGCTTTTTTCGCAGATCAAAAAACGCTTTGAAACGGACGGACTGCACATCGCTGGCACCAGCGCCGGTGCCTCGGCCATCGGGGATCCGATATTCTACGACGGTGATCGGCGGGGACTGGAAAAAGGGTCCATCAACTCATCCCAGGGATTCGGGTTGATCGGCGGCGTTGCCGTTGACACCCATTTCACCGCCCGCAACCGGCTCGAACGGCTGTGCCAGTTCCTAATCAGCGGTGCATGCAGCAAGGGCATCGGCCTGGATGAAGACACAGGCATCATCGTTGACTCCCATCTGCATTTTGAAGTGATCGGGACGGGTATGGTGACGGTGGTCAACAGCACCCACGTCACCGGATCGAATTACACCACGGCCAAGGCGGGAGAACGCCTGAGATTCAACAACATGCGCGTCGGGTATCTTCCCCCGGGTTCGCGTTTTAGCATTAAAAAATGGTCCATTCTCACCCGCTCTGAATCCTGATGTTGATAAAATGATGGTTTTTTCGAATTAGGGAAAGTTCCAATTCTTAAAAGCCTCCTTGATGGCTTTGTAAAAATCGTAGATCGGTTTCGATTGTATCTGCGGGGAGGGGTATGCCAGGGCATCGGTCAATTTCAGTCGCGGACGAAACGGGCGTATTGTAACCTTAGAACTAAGCATACAGAAATAAAAAAATCCCAATGGCCGTGAAAAAGAAAATGGGTTGGAATATACGGCCAAACACTTCAAGCCGTTTCACCAGTAGATGCCGACCTTGGCGATCTGCGCTGAGCTCCGCTACGGAGATGATGACCCCTGATAGGATAAGGGCGTAGGTGGCGAAATAAATATAATCCAGTGCGACGAGATACCCGATATTCGGCAAATGACTGGAAGCTTTCAGGCTCAATAAGATGGCAGTCAACAATGCGGTCACGCCGAGGTTCATCCTTGCCACGAACGGGGGCCCCTGGGGAGACACGTAAAGCATCGTATACCCGAGTAAAATGATGATGAACAATGGAATCAGATTATTGAGTACGTAGTTCTTCGCATCTCTTTCTATCTCAGTGGTGACATTGAATCGCGAGTAATGTATATCGGTATCCGCAGTGGCATGGAACATGCCCGGGTTTCCGAGTGTAGATTCGGTGGCGCTGATATCCGAAAAAACGATCACGTTCTGCAGATGCCATTCACCGACAGGGTCGAGGATCGAACGTTCTTCAGGGCCTTTAGTCGGCGTTATGGCCCCATCCCGTTGCATCCCAATATCGTCGGCCACAAACAAAAGGCCGTTATTGTCAATTGTTTTATGACACAAACGGATATTCAGTGTCTGCGAGTCGAATGGATAATCACGAAAAGTAAAGGCCTCCCTGAATTCACCTTTGATTCGATAGGCACGATGTGAAACATCATCGGTGACCCTTTTCATGATGGGATCACTGAGATGGATCGGTTTTACAGCATTAATAAACTCTATTTGACCATGATCAAGAAAGCCGCTGTGTCTGAACCACAGATAAAAATCCGCACTGAAGGTCCCATTTTCCGGGTTGATATTTCGGATCTCATTGATGTCTATTCCCGTATAAACCGCAGTGGTCTTGTACAAAAAAAGGTCATCGATGGCGAGAATACTTCCATTCTCCAACTTTTCATTTAAATCGACGGTGGCTTGGGGGTTTACAATCTGTTTGATCTGAACAGGTGCTGAGATTAGCTTGCCTTTTAAATAAACACCAAAAGGGAAAGGTTTTATGGCATTGCCATGTTCATCAAAATAGGTGCGACCGGTAACGCCTTTTTTTGCGGTTTCAATGCTGTTGAAAGTCATCAGCTGGCTGCGTATCCGTTCACGGCTCTTTTTTAGATCGCCCCCGGGTCTTGCCCGCCGGATGGCTTCAACGATAATCGCGGCCGCATCATAACTCGTTGCCGCCATATCATCGGCTTCTCTGCCAAATCGCCGTTTGAAGGCATGGCTAAATTGCTGCGCCTTAAAATTACCGATGTCGCGGATAAAGAATGTTGTTGCATAAATGCCATCGGTATAATGCGCGTGACCGCCCCTTTTTTTATGAGTATCTTTAAACTTTCTGGGAAATGATTCCGATCCGATGGCATCTCCACCAATGATTGTAAGATCGATACCTCCGTCACGGATGAGACGAACCATCTTGGCGGCTTCATGATCCTGAAGTGCTAGATACAAGGCCCCGATGTTCTCATCACCCTGCAAGTCAAGCCTAATCTTCTTGAGTATGGTATCCACATCATCGGCCTTCGTATTCACTCCCCGATCTCTTCGTATGTGAAGCCCGATTTCACGGGCTGTGCGGGTAAAGGCGCCGTGCAGCGAGCTGCCGTATGCATCTTTCTCATAGACGACATAAATGTTGTTTTGCTTGAGTATCTCATGGGTATAAATGGCAGCGAGTTTTCCCTGGAGTCGGGTATCAGGGACGACGCGAAAGTACCAGGGGTTTCCTTCAGTGACTTGCGGAGCAGTTGCGATGGAGGTAACGGCCGGGATACCGTATTGTTTGTAGATTATTCCGCCCTCAATGGAAGTTGAGCTGTAGTAATGTCCGATTACGGCTAGGGCATTGCTGTCTCGCGCAATCGCTGTCGCCTTATTTCGGGTGATGTCCTTGATATTTTGATCATCGTAAACAAGTACCGCCAGTTTTCTGCCGTTAATCCCACCGCTTTCATTGATTTCTGCAACGCATAGATTCACCCCATCCAACATCGCCTGGCCTCCAGCGCGGTCCTTGCCTGAGAAAGGCCCGATAACGGCGATTTGGTATATGTTGCCATCCGCACCCGCAGCAACTGAGAGCAGCAGTGAGATGACGATGGCGGCCGACAGCGCCGGGAAACCACGATAGACCCGCGAACCCATCGGCGCAACCATTGATGCCACTGTATTGCGAAAGCAACAGATGTTCATCGCTATTTGGAGGCATCGTCTTAGAAATCCGAATGGATGAGACATCGTTATGGCTCAACTATTGTTCTCTTCACTGTTTGGTTAATTTGAACCGAACCATTTGCCATGAAGTTCGTCATAGATCCCGTTTTGTCTCAATTTCAAAAGGGCTCGATTCACCGATTCACGAAGTTCACTTCCTTGCGGGAACAAGAAGCCGTAGTATTGAATGTCAAAAAGTGGGCCGACAACCGTAACGCTTCCCGCCCCTTTTTTGTTCGCATAGTAGAGGACGGTGGGTGCATCGAAAACCAACCCATCAACCTCTCTTTTCAATAACTTCTGGTAGGCCTGATCAATTGATTTTTCAGGAACGACATGGGCACCGAGCTTTTCCAACGCAGGAACACTTGTCGTTCCTTCGACCGTTGCAATCGATCTATTTCGAAGATCCCGGTGATCGGTAATGTCGGAATGCAGTTTTTGTAAAGTGATCGCCGACGACATTTGAGCAATTGCCCATCCAAAAAACCCGATACCGATAATCATTACCAGAAAGGCCATCAGCCGGCCAGCCCACTTGCGCGGGACGATGTCCCCATAGCCGACAGTTGTCATCGTCACCATAACATACCAATATGCCTGAAATATACCTGGCAAATAATTTGTATTGATAAGTTTGTGGCCCCTTTCAAGCCACCAAAAGACATGCCCGCAAATAATGATAAACAATCCGATGTAGGCCAAAGACTTCACGACAATGGGTGAGAAAAAGGATTTCAAGGATTCGACCAGGCTGAATGTGGGTCTGCTTAAGACCATGATACGCAAGCCGGAATCCAGATAGTGATGCGAAAAGTCGACGATCTTTTCCCTTTCGTTCGTAACGGTAATACAAGAAAAAGCGATATCCGCCTTACCTTCGACTAAATCCGTAAAAATACCCTTTAGATCGGTCTCACGATAAGCAAACGCCAGTCCCAGCTCTTTCGCTATTTCTTCCCATAACTCGATGTCAAAACCGGTATAGTTGCCATTTTCTCGCATGACACATGGCGCAGTTACCTCAACGCCCACGACCAAAACATTGTTTTTGGCCCAAGCATCATGTGTGAAAACCAAAATCAGGACACCGAGCACTAAAATGATAGGTGTTAATTGCGTATTTTTTTGTCTGTTGGTTCCCATTTCAAATAACGATTGAGGTATTCGTACTTCCCGGTCAATTGGCCATTATAAACGATGACCGCCTTTTTGACCTCGGGCGGCAGACCCGAGGCATCCAGCGAGCGGTCGTAGTCCGCCGACATCAACCCAGGGACAAACGGGCTGAATTGGCTGCTGAAAAAAGACGACGAATCCAGGGGGAGTTCGCAGGGCAGGTTGTCCACGGCCATCAGGACAATTCCCTTGCCAAGGTGGTTGTCCCGAATCGTTCCCTCTGCAGGATCGACCCGGTACGCCGGCATATCGCTGTCCGTCGTTTTAACATTGCATTCGATCGCACCGCCGATATCGCAACTGATGTCCGCAATGCCTTCGAGCTTTGACGGCTGCGCGCTTTTGGCCATGCGCTTCAAGCCCCCCCATGTCACGAACCGAGGGTAGCGGTTTTCCCAATAGACCGCGTTGACCAGTAGTGTGAAACTGGGCAAAAACTGCTCGAAGCGGTTTTCGTAGCGCTCCGGATGGTTGTAGTATTCCTGCAGGTCAAAAACGGCCTTTTCGGTTTTGGGTATGACCAAGTCCTCCTCCTTGAAAACGGTCAGGTAGACCCTGTGACGATCGCCCATACCACGACTCAGCCAAGCGTTGATCTTCCCGGCCGCAATGTGCTCGGTAGGCAGGCAATTGAAAATCTGCTGTGCACCGCTTGAAACGTTTCCGTATCCCAAAATGCCGATGGTGAAAGGACTCAACTGCCGGGGCAAACCGTCTTTTTGAATGCGGCCGCTGATTTCTTCAAGGTGTTCGCAGGCCGCCTTGACCGACGCGTACTGGTGGGCGCGTCGGACTTCGGCAAAATGGGTGTCAAGGCCCTTTTCGGCCCAGTGCTCGCCCATGAGCGAAAGGATGTTGATGGCGCCTGCATGCCCCGCGAAGGGGCCGAAATAGACCAGGCGGCGGCCATCTGCGTCGTTGATTCGTTCGTAGTCGATAAGGGTAGAGCCACTATCGATGATCCGTTGCAGAAGCGGCATATTTTCCTTCTGCCCTTTTACGGTGTGGGAAAAAAAGACATAGATTTTATTGTCCAGGATCTTTTCAACCGGAATTTCCTTGACGCCGAAGATAATGTCCCCGTCGTCCATGCCTTCGCAGCTATCGGCCCCAGCCGCTGCATACCGATCCTCGGCAAATATCCTTTTTTCACTTTTCTCTACAAAAGCCTTGCCACCGGTATCCTTGAGAATTTCATTCAGATCTTCTGGTATCAGCGGTGTCCTGCGTTCCCAGCGGTTTTTATCTTCTGCACGTATCAGAAGCGTTTTCATTTTTTTAATCCCCCCAGTAACTGGGTTCATCGGCGTCCAGATCGGAACGGCGTTCCTTAAAACGAATGCCCAGACGCTCACATTCGGCCAGCACAGGTGTGTAGATTTCCGCTGAAACCGGCCGGAGTACACCCGTCTGAGTGATCTTGCCCTCAGCCACCATGCTGGCCGCTATACCCACTGGATAGCCAACCGTTCGAGACATGGAGCTGTCGCCCCCGGGATCGCCATTGTCGATAAGGGTGGACTGGATGCGCTGGGGGGGCAGTTCGGGATAAATGGCTTCGAACTCGTGATGCATCACCAGAAGGTCCATCTCCCCTTCGTCGTAAGCCAGTCGATGTTTGAGGGTATATGAGAACATCTCGAACACCGAGGCCGTTCCTATGGGTAGTTTGCGGTCGGAAAGCAATCCCAGCCACTCCAGTTTCTTGAGGGTCAGGGAATGCTCCGGGATCTTGAGGTAAGCGGCCACACCCGTCCACAGGTCCGATTCTGGGCAGTTGACAATATTAACCAACACTTCGCGGGGAGTCACCTCATCAAAGTCGAACTTCATTTTTTGGTTGAGCAGCCCAAGCTGTTTGATGAAGTCCCAGGTTTCGCAATAACCGATATTGCGCAGGGTGCCACGATACATGCCGGAGGCGGTTTCGATCCCGTATATTTCCATGTAAGGCAGGGCATCGCGGTTGACGTAAGCTTCGAAAACCCCGGCCCCGGGAACGCTTTTCAGCCAGTAGTGTTTGAAAAGATCGCTCCCGGGCACTTCGTAAACCTTGCCGTTCTCTATATAGCGTCCGTCGTTGGTGGCCGCCAGCATGGCCCCTTCCGGACTCCAGGAAAACTTGTAGCCCAGGGGGTTGTTGTTGCTTTCCAGGGCGGGAAGCCCGCCGCAGTAGGAAAAGAAACTGTCTATTTTTCCCCCTTCTGCACGGACAGCGTTGATGATCTGCATGGCCGACATGTGATCAAGGCCCGGGTCCACACCGACCTCGTTGAGAAAGATCAGGCCTTTGTCCCGTGCTTCACGATCCATGGCCTGCATTTCCTCTTTGACATAGGAGGCGGTTACCAGGTGCTTGCCTTTGACCAGGCACAGCTCGGCGATTACCGGATGCAGGGTCCAGGGCAGAAGACTGACAACGATGTCGGCTGTCGCGATGGTACGCTCCAGCATCGGTGCGTCCCCGGCGTCCAGCACGACGGCACGGCCGTCGGGGTGTCCGGCGACGAGTGCTCCGGCTTTCTCCGAGTCCTGGTCGGCCACAATCACTTCCACGTCCTCTTTTTCCAGAAGGTAGGCAACTGCGGGGCGCGCTACCGCCCCGGCTCCCAGGATCAGTATTTTTTTCATGATGCCTCTATAGTGTTAACAAAGGAATATAATTAATTTTTACAGTAGTTTACTGTATCGTGTAGGGGGCTTTCTGTCACTGCATAAATGTTGCTAAATATATAGCAACATTTATAAAAACAGGCATAGCCTGTCAAGAAATTTAGAAATTTTATGTCCAGCGGAAAATCGGTTTTTGATATCTAACCTTCTAACATCATGTAATGAATGGTTATTAATTGGGGCGGTCGCATTTTAGGTTTCTTTGAGCTTTATTGATTTTGACACAATTTCTCTATTAGGATATGGTTTTTAATAATAAACTATCGGGTCAAGATTGTTCATATATTTGATAATACAATAAAAAAGCCCTGGTGAGACTCATCATCAGATGGATAAACCGTGATTTGGTATTTTTGTTGCTATTCATATAGCAACATACAGGGAAATGCAGAGATGTTGGAAGACGCGCAATCAAAAGACATCGTAACGGATCTCGAGCAAACAGAAAGAAGTATTTTCACGACCCTAATGGTTTTGTTGGGTGCTCCATTTTTAGGGTATTTTATTGTGAGTGATCTGCTGTCCGGCCGATACTTCGTGGCCCTTATTTGTATGCCGATTTTTATTCTAATTGCATTGGGACTGCCTGCAATTAATAAATTCGCCGGTACTAGAGAAAAGCAAAAACAATTTTTCAATCTTTTTTATCTTTGTTTCTTGGTCTCGGTTGGTATTTTAATCACTTATTTAATTCTATCAGAAGGGTATTCCAGAGTGCCCTGGTTTTACCTGTTTCCCCTGCTGTCGTTCCTCATACTCGGTCATAAGGCTGGCTTAATACTATCAATTGTAATTTTTCTTTCTCTTGTCACCTTCGATTATTTGTTCCCAAACGCCATACCGGTTCTGGTTCCGGATATTCGCACGAGATTTTTTGTCTCAATCATACTGATTACCGTTATTTCATATTATCTGGAGCGTTGGCGGTATAACTATAAAAATGAGCTAGTGATCGCGCTTAAAGATGTAAAAGAAAGTGAACAAAAGTATCGTAACCTTGTCGACTCCATGCAAGAGGGCCTATTCGGCATGGATGCTGATTGGCGAATTACCTTCGTGAACAACAGATTTACCGAGATGTCTGGCTACAGCCATGTCGAGTTGAAGAAAAAAAAATTCTTCGATCTATTGAGTGCAGATTCAAAAGAAAAGGTAAAAGCTGGGATTAAAAAGCGTCAGATCGGAAAAGCGGGTATGTATGAGCTTGAGTTGCTTCGTCCGGATGGAAAACCGCTTTATATTTTATGGTCTCCCAACCCGTCATATAATGCAAATGGCGAATATTTGGGAGGATTTAGTGTCATCACGGACATCACGGAGTATAAGGTATCGACTCAAAAATTGCATCGAAGTGAGAAAAAGTACAAGTTCCTGGCTGAAAACATGGAAGATATTATCTGGACCACCGATTTAGAATTTAAAACAACATATGTCAGTCCTTCCATTGAAAGGGTCTTGGGATTTACGCAGGAAGAACGGTATAAACAAACATCGGAACAGATGTTAACGCCTGAGTCTCTCAATAAGGTAACGCAGGTACTTTTAGACTTTCTACATCAAGAGACGGAAGGGATTTTAAGCCAAGAATTTATTACCATTGATGTCGAATATTATACCAAAGAGGGATCGACCGTTTGGATGGAGAATATTGTAAAATTTATTCGTGATTCTGAAAATGAAATTATGGGTCTCTTAGGCCTTTCACGTGACATTGCCGAGCGCAAAAAGGCGGATGATGCGTTACGGAAAAGCGAGGAAAAATTTAGAGATCTCGTAGAAAATATCGATGAGGTTATCTATACTCTGGATATAAATGGAAACATCACCTACGTTAGCCCAGTCATCGAATCGAAAAGTGGCTATAAACAACAAGAGCTCATAGGGCGACCTTTTACTGAATTTGTTCATTCAGAAGACCTGCCCCGTTTGCTTGAACAGTTTCAGAATATCCTTTCAGGACATCTTCAACCCAATGAATATCGACTTATAGCGAAATCCGGCGAAATCTATTGGATCCGCGCGACAAGTAGACCTGTCTATGAAGGCGATAGACTGATAGGACTAAGGGGTGCGATGTCGGACATTACTGAGGCGAAGCGGTTAGAGAGGGATTTGCAGCATTCTTATAAAATGGAATCCATCGGCACCTTCGCGGGGGGAATTGCACACGATTTCAACAATATCATTTATATGATTACCGGAAACGCAGAACTGGCGCTTGAAGAAATTCCAGAGTGGAATCCAGTTCATAAGAATTTAAGAGAGATCAAATCGGCGGGTCTTCGGGCATCCGGCATTGTTAAGCAATTGCTCAATTTTAGTCGCAAGACGGATCATGAATTAAAACCAATCGGCGCTGTATCCGTTATTATAGACATCCTTAAATTTTTACGTTCGACACTTCCTACCACTATCGAAATGCGCCAGTATATACCGGATATGGATGTAACGATCCTGGCGGATCCCATTCAAATCAACCAGGTTTTGATGAATCTTTGCACCAACGCCTTTCAGGCCATGGAGGAAACGGGAGGTCGATTGGAAATCTCTGTAGAAAGCGTCACGATAAACGGCGATGAAGCAGGTGGTTATGCCGGTTTATCTGAGAATGAGTATCTCAAAATAACAATAAGCGATACTGGGCCCGGTATTGATAGCGAAATCATTGACCGAATCTTTGATCCCTATTTTACCACTAAAGAGGTGGGCAAAGGATCAGGTATGGGACTTGCGGTCGTTCACGGCATTGTTCAAAACCACAATGGCGCCATCACTGTAGACAGCGAGCTCGAAAAAGGTACAACATTTACTTTACTGATTCCAACGATAGCGGAAAAACCCGTGATCGATATCAAAGCATCTGCTGGACTTCGGCGGGGAAAAAAAGAAAAAATTCTTTTTGTTGATGATGAAGAATCAATAACGAATATGATGGCATCAATGCTGGAACGCCTCGGTTATCGGGTTGAAGTCAAGCAAAACCCTGTCGATGCATTGGATCGGTTCAGATCTAACCCACAGGCGTTTGATCTTGTTATCACCGACATGACCATGCCGCATCTAAATGGCATCGCTTTTTCCAGGGAATTAAAGCATATTCGTTCAGATATTCCGATTATTATCTGCACCGGACATAGCTCTCTAATAGACGAATATAAAGCAAATGACCTCGATATCAGTGCTTATGTCATGAAGCCCATTGTGATGAAAGAGATCGCAAAAAGAATTCGGGAGATACTGGACTAGAGTGGGGGATTAGAGCGACTTTGTTATGTTGTGAACTTTGAGCAACTGATACAGCCTGGCGCGCTTCAATCCCGATATTTCACAGGCTTGTTTAAGATTCCATTTCGTCTGGGCCATAATGCTGCTGAGGTATTGTCTTTCGATTTTGGCGATAGCAGATGCCCTGTAATCTTTTAATGTCTGTCTCATAATAGATGGGTTCTGCTCCGCGTCATTTTCCATTATACCTTTGGCAGCATGCGCTTCAACCGTCTTCACCCGGATATAATCCGGCAAATGCTTTGAGAACAATACGGTGCTGAATGGATCCACCGCCACTGCACTTTCTAACGCGCTGATAAATTCCCTTATGTTTCCAGGCCAGGGATATTTGTGGATCATATCAAAAAAGTCTTCAGATATTGTTTTCACCTCAAACCGATAATTCCTGCATAATTTTTCGACATAGTATACGGCCAGGGCGTCGATATCTTTTTTCCGTTCCCGGATAGGGGGCAGTTCAATGACAAGGGTTCTTAACCTGAATAAAAGATCCTGTCTGAATTTTCCCAATTTAACGCTTTCCTCAAGATCCTTGTTTGTAGCGGAAACCAGCCTGAAATTGCTCTCAATCTCTTTTTTGCTGCCGACCGGCCTGAATTTTTTCTCCTGGAGAACGCGCAGCAGCTTTTTTTGCAGGGACAATGGCAGTTCGCCGATTTCATCCAGAAATAGCGTCCCCTGGTCTGCCTGCCTGACCAGGCCGTCATGGGATTTATCCGCCCCGGTGAATGCCCCTTTGACATGACCGAAAAGGATACTTTCGGCAAGGGAGTGTGGCAGTGCGGTACAGTCAACCGTAACGAAGGGATCGGCAGACCTTGTGCTGTTGAGATGAATCGCTCTGGCAAACAGCTCCTTTCCGGTACCGGTTTCACCGTAGATCAGGGCATTGGCGTCGCTTTTTGAAGCATGGCCCATCAAAGAGATGCACATCAACAGCCTCGGGCTGTTCCCGATAATACCTTGCCTGTCGACCTCCAGCGGCTTTTTAAGCGTCTGTTTCTGGCTTCGGTACTCCAGCGCCCGAAGCAGGGATAGCTCCATGGTCCGGATGTCGGATGGTTTCTGCAGATAATCCCATGCACCACTTTTCAGGGCCAGATCGGCCCCCCCCGGTTCCCCATAGGCCGTGATAATGATGATTTCAGGCGGGAATGGGATGGACCTGATTTTGGGAATGATTTCGATTCCGTTTCCGTCGGGCAGCCGGACATCCAGAAAAACCACATCATAATGACCGGTCAGTGCCTTTTTGAGCCCCTCGGTCAGCCGGAAAGCCGCATCCGCCAAAAAACCCGCCTCCTCCACCATCCGGACCAGGGTATAGGACATGCCCTCATCATCGTCGATAATCAGAATCCGGCTTTTCGGCTTTTGTTCCATCTTATCTGTTTGATTTTTCATCCAGTACCTTTCTTATGGCAAAGGCAAGATCGGCGTTTAACAATGGCTTTTTCAGAACCTTGTCAAATTGCATTTGATTGGATTCTGATCGTTCATGGCGAATTTCATCGAGGCCAGTCAAGAGAATGACCGGGATATTGGCATTATGGGCCCGGACCTTGTTGACAAGTTGTACCCCTGTCAGATCCGGCATCACCTGGTCCGTAATGATGAGATCGAAATAGTCTGTTTTTCGTGCAAAAGCTTCAAGTGCCCGGGTACTCTCATGGTAGGCTTCCACATCATATCCCAGATTTCCGATAATTCGGTTGAGAACGTCCAAAAGGGTCTCTTCATCGTCAACCAGAAGGATTTTCTCATCACCTCCGGGTAGATCGGTCAGTTCCGGTGTTGCTATTTTAATATCCTCATGCTCAAGCCGCGGTAGCATAATGGTAAAGCAGGCACCTTTTCCGTTTGCATTGGAAGGGATGACAACGCCCTCATGTTGCTTGACAATACCGTGAACGACCGAAAGCCCGAGGCCCGTGCCCTCCCCCACTGCTTTTGTGGTGAAAAACGGGTCGAACACCTTGTGTTGAATTTTCTCATCGATACCCGGCCCGTCATCTTTGATCTGAATGACAACATAACGACCCGGTTTTATTTCAGGCGTTAGATCGGATCCTTCAGCATAATTCTCCTTTGACAGGACCACCTCTATTTCGCCCCGGTTCTGTCCAATGGCCTGTGAGGCATTCGTACAGATGTTCATTAATATCTGCTGAATCTGGATGGGGTCGGCCAGGACAATGCCGGATTCTGTTTTTTTGGTATATTTAATCTTTATGTAGTTGGGCAGCGTCGCTTTTAAGAAACGGATCACCTCTTTGATAAAGGGTGACAGGATTAATGGAATTTTTTTGGTTTCCTCCTGCCTGCTGAAAGCCAGGATCTGGCTGACCAGGGATTTGGCCCGCAGTCCGGCCGTCAGCACCTGTTCGATGTCCTTGACCGCTTTATCACTTTCATGAAGGGCGTTTCTGACAAGCTGGCTGCATCCGATGATGACGCCCAGTATATTATTAAAATCATGCGCAATTCCGCCTGCCAGGGTTCCAATGGCCTCCATTTTCTGGGATTGGCGAACCTGGTTTTCATACCTGGCTTTCAAGGTCACATCCCGATTGATGGAAACATATCCCAGGAACCTGCCCGTTGGGCTTTTGATGGGGGAGACAATGGCATCCTCGATCAAGGGGTCCTTGTTTTTCTTTTTACTGGTCAGCCGGCCCGTCCAGACTTCACCTTTCTTTACCGTAGCGAGAATCTCATCATACTGCTGGATTTCAATGGAATCCGCTCCCAAAATGCTGTTGGGTTCATTGTAGATTTTATCCAATGGATATCCGGTATTGCGTTCGAAAGCGGGATTGACATATTTGATCCGGCCCGCATCATCCGTGATAATCAGGGTCTCCGCCACCTGTTCCACAGCAGTGGACAGACGGGTCAGTTCGATCTGTGCTTTTTTACGCGTCGTAATATCCTGGACAAGGCCTTGAATATGCAACAATTCGCCTTTGGAATTATAGATGGGCAGCGCATTCAGAGAGACCCAGATGATCCTTCCGTCTTTTCTTTTGAACTCAACTTCAAACGCTTTGACGACCCTTTCTGTTTTTAAAGTGCGGATATAGGCATGACGCTGCTCAGGGTCGACATAGTGCAGTTTCCCGATATCCTGAACGGTTGACACCATCTCTTGCGGTGAGTCATACCCCAAGAGTTCGGCAAACGCCGGGTTGGCATTGATAATTCTGCCGTCCAACGTCGACTGAAAAATACCTTCAGTGGCATTTTCGAAAATGCTGCGGTACTTCTTTTCCGCTTTTTGCAGTTCATCCATTTGAAGCTGGATTTCATCGCCCATTCGCTCGAGGGTGTCGGTGAGGGGGACAAATTCGGCATAGGGGATGTGCTCGGGCAGGGGATCTTTTTTACCGGCGCTATAAGATGCCACGATTCGGTTCAACAGACGCAAGGGTTTGTTCAGGGACCACCGCAGAAGGAAACCGGACATGATGATCAAAGAGAGCAGATTGATCAGGATGATGAAACTGAAATACCAGAAAAACTGGCGGTTCCAGATATTGAAATAGCCCGAGGCCAGTGAGATTTCAACCGCTCCCATGGGTTGGCCGTGGTATGTCAATTTGACCGATCGTCTGACCAGAGGAACCACATTTTTCTTTTGTTCAGACACACGCGTTTTATTGCGGCTGTCCACAATGGTGATCGCGGCGATGTAATCATTCTGCATGAATGATTTGCCAATGACGTCTATGGTTTCATAATCGTAATTCCAGATGGGCAGAATCAGGATCTCTTTCAGATACTGGATATATTCATCTGCCTTGGCGTTCAGCTGCTCATGCGCTTTTGTTTTTGCAACTGAATAGGCAATAAAAAAGGAGATGGTCGAAACCAGGATGATGGTGAGAATCAGGCCAATGGAGACCTCTTTAGAAATGGACCTGCGGGAAGACGTTAATCTGCTTGGCGATTGAATGTTGCCCTCCCTTAGTTAGTTTCTATAGAAGAACAGTCAATTTTGTTCGAGTTCAAGGCGGATCAAAATTTTAACCACAGGCATACGTTGAGTATTCCGAGGATTAAAATTTTGATCCAACGCCGAAATCGGGCAAAAGGGGTATTTTTCTACAGAAACTAGTTACATGTTACACTATCAAATGGTTAACCAAAAGCATCTCCTGTGTCAACCTTATCGCTGGTTTGCGTCCACAAACATGAAAGCGCCCCATCTGGCGATGGGTTCAATGGCAGGAATGCGTTTCAACCCAAGTTGAACGATTTTTCGCGTAGAGATGTGTTGAGATATTGCTGGATAAGGGCTGGCGTGAACCGCAGGCATACCCATGGCTATGGTGAGGATTCGCGCCAGCCCTTAGGCACCGATAGATCGGTGCAGATCAAGTGAAAAATCGCTCAATTTGGGTTCAATTCTCCTTTTTTTGCTGCATGCGCTTTTTAATAAATCTTATGATCACCGGAGCCACGAGGCTGAGAAATGTGATCACCCACAATCCGATGGTGATGGGGGATTCATAAAAGGTCGAGTATTCTCCATAGCTGTAGGTCAGGGCTCTTCTGAAATTCACTTCGATGAGGCCCCCCAGTACGAGTCCCAGGATCAGCGGCGCCATGGGAAAACCCGTTTTGCGCATAATAAATCCGACGACACCGAAAATGAGCATGAGTATCAGGTCAAATTCACTGCCGTTAAGGACATAGACCCCCACGATGCTCAGGATGGCGATGCCCGGCATCAGAATCCAGCGAGGTATGAGCAGAATCTTGGCCAGCCATTTGACCATGGGCAGGTTCAGGACAATCAGCACCAGGTTGCCCAAAAACATCGATGCGGCAACCCCCCAGAACATGTCCGGCTGGTCCGCCAGCATGGTGGGACCCGGCGTGACCCCAAGGGTGATAAGGGCGGCGAGCATGACCGCTGTGGTTTCGCTCCCCGGTACGCCTAAAACCAGCAGAGGGATGAAGGAACCGACCGCCGAAGAGTTGTTGGCAGACTCGGGAGCCGCAACGCCTCTCAGATCTCCGTTTCCAAAGTTGCTATTGGCACCGGCCAGTTTCTTTTCTGTTGCATAGGCGATAAAGCTGGCAATGGTGGCACCGGCCCCCGGCAGGACACCAACCACAAAACCGCTGACGCAGCTGCGTACGATTCCTGCCGCAGAGTCCTTCAGCTCTTTAAAAGTCATCAGGATCTTTTTAACTGGTGCGACCGTTTGAACCGTATCTTCTGTCAATTCCGATAGAAAAATAAACAATTCGCCAACCGCAAACACCCCGATCACGACAACGATAAAGTCGATACCGTCTCCCAGTTCCTCGATGCCGAAGATAAAGCGGCGCATGCCGCCAAAGCTCAACTCGTCTATTCCAACTGTGGCAATGGCCAGGCCTAAAATGGCGGAAAACATCGCCTTGATGAAACTGCCCGTGGAAAAACTGGTGAGGGCGGTGAAGGCGCATACCATCAGCACAAAATACTCGGCAGGTCCGAAATCGATAGCCAGTTTGGCGAGAAGCGGCGCAAAGAACATCAGGAGGAAGATCGACATGACACCTCCGGAAAAGGATGCCACGGCGCTCATGGCAAGGGCGGGGCCCGCTCTTCCCTGCTTGGCAAGGGGGTTCCCGTCGATGCAGGTCACGGCTGAAGAAGAGGTGCCGGGGACATTTAAAAGAATGGCTGAAATGGAATTTCCATATTGGGATCCGTAAAATATCCCGCCAAAAAAGATCAATGCCGAAGATGGCGTCAATTCAAACTGCAGCACAATGGGAAACAGGATAGCGATCGCGTTGATGGGCCCGATGCCGGGTAGCATCCCAATGATGGTTCCCAGGATACACCCGATCACAACCAGAAACGCGTTCAAACCGCTCAACGCGACGGAAAAACCCTGCATTAATAATTCAAACATAGTCACCTACCCTTTTAGCCAAACTGGTTTGGGTCCGGATGTATCCGGGGATAAATGATATCGAATCCGGCTGCGACGGATTCGATGATCAAAAAAAGTTCAATAACCCGGCAGGAAGGTTCAGCCCCAGCAGCCGATCAAAAACAATATAAAAAATGATGGAAGTGACGATTGAAACGGGTACGATCCATTTCCGCCTTGCTTCAAATACCCACATGCAAATTCCCATGAGCACGCTGGCGGAAATGATGAATCCAATCTTGTGAAGGACAAAGCAGTAAGCCAGAATTGCACAAAAGGTGAAGCCGATCTTTTGAACATTTCTCCCTTTAGGCCACGTAGTGGTGTGTGGCGAAGGCCAGATGAACAACCCGACAGAAAGCAGGATCATGATAAGGGAAAGGACGAAAGGATAAAATTTTTCATTTACCGGGTCAAAATCGGCATCCAGTGAAAAAGCGGCAACGCAGTAGATAATGCTCAATACCAGCATGGCCACTGCGTATTTTCTATCTGCTGTCAGATTCATGATATCACCCTGTTTCAATTAAAGGCGAAGGGCGGCTTTCAGCATTAATTCCCTAGAAGCCGCCCGATCCACTTATTTGATGATGCCCAGCTCCTTGGAGAGCTCGGCGACGTTTGCAATCTGCTTTCTGACAAATCCATCGAACTCCTTGCCAAAGGAGGTGAACTCGGCAAGGCCGTTTTTCACTCTAAGTTCACTCCATTCGGGTGACATGGCAACCGCTTTGACCGCTGATACCCAGTAGTCATAAGCGGCATCGGAAATACCGGCCGGAGCATAAAATGCCCGCCAGTTGCCGCCCACCACATTATACCCCTGTTCCTTCGCCGTCTTGGCATCGCCCAGCGCCGGAATACGCTTATCGGAAAGGACCGCCAACACCTTGACCTCTCCGGCCTGGAGCTGACCGATGATTTCGGAAGAATCGCCTGTAAATGCGGCAGCACGACCGGCGACCACTTCCAAAAGGGCTTTACCGCCATTATCAAAAGGAATATAATTGATGCTTCTCAAATTTTTTATCCCGGCTTCCTTGGCGACGATAAGGGCCTTGAGATGATCCCAGCCGCCTCTGGAACTGGCACCCACGATCGGTGCCCTTTTCGGATCGTTCTTGAGTTTATTCATCAAATCATCGAGTGTTTTGAACGGAGATTTTTTCCCGACCACAATGACACCGTAATCCATGCCGAGCGCTCCCACCCATCTGACGTCATCCGCCTTGTAATTGCCGTATACCTTTTGGGCCAGCCGTGTCGCCGTGGCCGCGCTTGCCGCGACAATCAGCTTTTCGTCCTTATTGCGGGTGGTGACGACATGGGAAAACGCTTTTCCCCCACCGGAGCCGGACATGTTGACCACCTTCATGGCACCGTCGATCAAATCCAGTTTTTGCATCATCTGCGCCGCGGGTACACGGCAGGTAAAATCCCATCCGCCACCGGCACCGGCAGGTGCCAGGCATTCAGTGCCCGACAGCTTCTCGCCGGAAAAGGCAGGATTGATAAAAACAAAACCAACCAGGCCCAAAACGATCATAAAACTAACCACATACTTTCTCATAACGCCTCCTTTTCATACCTCATAATTGTTAGCCATCAATGTTCCGGGGATCATAGTCGAAAACTCATTTCTATTATCTGCGAATAGCATGCCAAGGCCATGGGTGAGTCTTGACTGGTGCATTTCTCTATTAAATAAATTGGTTATACAGGAGCAAGGAAAGATATGCAGCAACCGGTTCTCTATTTATCCAAAAAAATCAGACGGGATTCTGATTTTCTCAGACTATAATCTGATTTTCTCAGACGAAGCAATGGGGCGTCCGGGACCGAAATGCCGGGGATTTACATTTCTTTTTTTTTATGTGAGGGTAACTGTAAATTATCAATAAAATTGGTTTCCGTACACTTATGAGAGTATTTTTCTGGATTTTTTTCCTTCTTCTATCTGCGGCAAGCACACCCTATGCCGGAGCGTACAGGGTTGCGATATTTGACTTTGACGACCGGCTCAACCATGCACATACCACGGCCAAATATATTGAACGTCAGCTAAAAAAACGAATCGATGGGATTGAATTGGCTCAATATACGGGCAAGGAAGATGTTTCCCACTCGATACAACTGTTAAAACGGCTGGATTCTGAAGGCTTTGACCTGATGATCACCATCACCACCGATGCCCTGATCATTGCCAACCATGTGGTGAAGAAAACGCCGACACTGTTTACCAATGTGAACAACCCCCAACAACTGGGGTTCAGGACTCTGGGCCCTCCGGGGAAAAACATTTCAGGCGTGTCATACTATATCTCGGTGGAAAAGCAGCTTGCCTTATACCAAAAAATTATGCCCGGTTTGAAACACATCGGGTTTATCTTTGACAGCAACAATAAGTCAAAGAAGGTGGAACTGCCCGAGGCCAGGAGAGCATGTCAAAAAATGGGGATCGGCCACAAGATAGAGGTTGTGTCGTCAACAGGGGAACTAAAAGAAGCGGCAACCCGGCTTATCCTCGACGGAGTTCAGGCCATCGCCGTTGGTTCCAGCGGAATGCTTTACAATCATATCTCTATTTTCAAGGCGGTTTGTACCCGAGCCCGGGTACCGATCTTTTCATTCAACAAGAAGGGAACACGTATAGGGGCACTTGCATCCCTCGCAAGCGATTACGATCTGATGGTCGACCGGCTTCTTATCCCGATGGCACGGTCTGTTTTAAAGGAGGGTAAAAGTCCCGGGGAGTTTCCCATTGCATTTCTCAAGGATAACCGCATTTTCATCAACCTCACAGAAGCAAAATCGCTCAATCTCAAGATCCCCGAAACGATCCTGAAACAGGCGGTTGTATTACATTGAAGATCTCTCTCCCCCATAGACATCAAGGTCGGGATACAATTTTTTTGCACATTCCGGGCAGATCCCATGGCTGAGCTCTGCAGCCGAGTGTTTTACCAGGTAGGATTCTATCTGGTTCCAATAGCCTTTGTCGTCGCGAATTTTCTTGCAGTTGGCGCAGATCGGCAGTAAGCCGCTCAATATTTTAACCCTCTGCTGGGCTTTGATTCGTTGCGATTCCATGATGTAGACGAGAAACGTCTCTATTAAATAAGAGATCAGGAAGCGCAAAATAAACGTCGTGGTGTATCCTGCCACCTCCACACCGTATACGAGTGCCAGGAGAATCATCATCGCCGGAACTGCGACCATCAATGAAAAGAGAAGACCCATCCGCAGGCCCAATAGATAGAAGGCAAGGGGGGGAAAGACAAAATACCAGATCGGGCCCGAGCTATCCGTTCCCCCGGATATTAAATGAACCAAAAGAAATCCCATGAAGCAAAGGGCGGCCATGACACAGGCGTTGTAGAGTTTTTTGGTCGCTCTAAGATACAGGTAAGTGAGCAGCAATAGGACCGAACTCGCAAAATCCGTAACTGGAATTAAAACTCGACCTTTAAAGACCAAAGCGATACCGAAACCGAGCATTGCCGACATCCCCAGAAGGATGGCGATCAGATAGAGATAGAGTTTCTGTCTTTCCCTGATATCGGCAAATTCAGGGGAATCGGCCATTGTGAAGTTGGTTATCCAATGCTTCAACGCCTCGACCCTTTCATGGGAATCTTCCGCAAGCCTCAATATGGCTCTCAGTCAGCGCTGTAACCCGCAATTGATAAAAAACGTCATCAGCCTCCACCCTCAGGGGAACGGCACCGGACGTAACCATCAACATGTCGATGCCCTTGGAAGGCAGATCCAGGCATTTTCGAGTGTCTCCCCGTGCATGCGGCAAAAGAAAGCGGGTGCGGTAAGGTAATGGTATCGCACCGGATTTGATTTTCGGTGATGAAAAAGAATGCCTCACCATAGACCATTATGGCAGGAAACCACAACAGTTAGTGTGCTGTCCCACAGATACTGGTTAAAATATCCAGATGGGTGGGCTATTGACTTCCTTTTCCCAAAATTTAAAATCATAAGTCCCAAATAACTATCAAATCAAAAATACCAAATGATTCCATATTGTTTTGAATTTGACCGATTGGGAATTGTGATTTTTTTTGGATTTGTTTTTGGTTATTTGAATGATCTACCGCCTTAACAAACACACGTCTTGAGCGAAGTTTTCTTAGCGTGCTTATCAGAATTCCGTTCCGATACAAAGATGGCAGCAAGTGGAGTTTGGCCATTGAAATGGCAGGCGGTACCTAGAATGTCCCGGTTGTCCGCAGTTCCGAAACCGCACCCCGTTTGATCAGTTCCGGGTGCCGGTCCGCCCAGGCATTCACCTTGGACCGGGCATACCGGTAGCCCACTTCGCAAATGGTATGAAACCGCTGCCAATCCAAAAGGTCGAACTCAGCCGTCGGCGGATTTAAAAATAGGTCGGCGAGCCCTCGGGCATTGATGACCTCTCGCCGGCTGCCCAGCATGGTGGATTGGAGGATCACGTTATGCAGGGTGAGAATTTCAGGACCGAGGGATTCGGAACGGATGCGGGATTTGATGAACTCCCAGGCGGTGGGCAGCTTCTTTTTTTCATAGCTGATATCCTCTTCGGCGGAAAGATCCACGGCGATCACGTGCCCCCTGACCATATCTTTCATCACATTCACCGGCAGATTGTTTAGGATGCCCCCGTCTACCAAAAGATCCGCCCCCTCGATAATAGGGGGAAAGATACCCGGCAGGGAGGCAGTTGCCCGCAGGGCCCGCCATAGGAGCCCTTTTTTGTGAATGTACTCCCGGTTGTGGGAGAGACTGCTGGATACGGCGAAAAAGGGGATCCACAGGTCCTCGACCCGTATATCTCCGAAGTGATGATGCACTCCATCATTCATCTTCCGGCCCTGGACCAAGGACATGACCGGCAAGGTGTAGTCGTCAGTGGGGTGGTCGTCTACAAAGGCTTTTTTAAATTCGGCCAGCATTTGGTGGTCGTTCCATCCCATGGCAATACCGCCGGCGACAATACCGCCGATGCTGGTGCCACCCACCGCGTCTATGGGGACACCGGCTTCCCTGAGTACGCGGAGCACGCCAATGTGGGCAAACCCCAACGCCCCGCCACCCCCCAATACCAGGGAAACGGCATTTCCGGAGTAAAACCGCGCCAGACGTTCAAAGCCGCTCTCCCCTTCCAGGGTGATGTGGAGATGTCGTGCATCCTTGACCAAAGCCAGCCACTCCGAGGTATTTGCGGGAAAGTCCGCTGTAGACGGATGGACAATCACAAGCTCCAGTTCCGGTACAGGCTCACCGGCGGCAAGAAGGGTTTCATTCACCTGTTCTTCAGCAGTTGCCTTTGCCGCGTTCTCGCTTGTGACAAATACGATGACATCGGCATATGCGACGCTTTTTCTCGCCCACACCGAAGGGCCGTATTCCACCTCGAGGAGCAGGTAATCATGACTGTTTTCGGTGGCATCAACAAAACGTTCCAACTCCGTCACCCCGGCCGTACCCCCGGTAAAGCTTTTCGGGAAGCGGGATTCAATGGTTTTTGCGTCTAATAAAGCAACGGAACCAAACCTCAGCAAGGCGATCTGGAGCCGGCTGCAAAAAGAACGGATATTGATCTTTGGATCCAAGGGAACCACGGCAAGTGAACGAACCCTCCTGTTCGGTAACTTGGAGCGCCTCTGGGCATCCAAAAGGCGCTCGATAATGTAGTTGGACAAATGGATTTGGGCGGCGGAATGCCCGGTCATTAGGGTTGTGAAATCCTCCCTTTTGAGAAACCCCAGGGTCGTATTCCTCAGCGCCACCAGGGTGGCCGCACGGCCCTGGCCTGTAAAAAGGGCGATTTCCCCCACGGCCTCACCCGGACCGAGCTGTGCGACAACCTTTTGGGACGCCTCATTCTCACCGGAAATTTTGACCTGCAGGCGACCGGTCACAATGATGTGCATGCCGTCTCCCGGCTCTCCCTGGTGGTAGAGTACGTCTCCTTTCTTAAGGTGGACACGCTTTATCCGCGCGATAAAAGCCTCGACAAACGCCGGATTTTGTTGCCCGAAAAGCCGTACGGCAACACGTTCAAATATTTCTTCCATATCAGGATCCGCCTGTCTTTCCGTCTACGGTTTGAAGCGCAAAGATTCCCATGGGGGTTTCCGACCGGGTCTCCACTTCTCCGAGAGGAACAGCAGAGATCTTCTCCCCAAGCCGTGTGTAGGTGGAATCGGATAAAATAATATCGCCGGGCCTGCCCCGCTTTTCCATCTCCAAAATTTCTCCCATGGTGTCCCCCCAGATATCGAATGAAAATTTCTGGGATTCCATGATCCCGCAAATGGCCGGACCGGTGTGCACCGCTATCCGGAACTGAAGTCCGATTTTTTCCAGGGCATCCTGGGAGGTCTTTCTATCAACGGCGAAACGCTGCATCTCCGTCGCGGCATCCACGGCTTTCCGGGCATGGCCGGTATGATTTGGCGAGGGTCCGCCGCTCACGGCGACATATGCATCCCCCATGGTTCGCAAGGGTTCCATTCCATGACGGAGAGCAATCTTGTCAAAGGCTTTGAAGCAATGGTTCAGCTCCGCAATGGAATCCACCGAACCGGATGTATCGAGACATTGATGAAACTGATAGACATCGGCAACCAGGAGTGTGAGTTCCTCACATTCACCCGGCTTATCGATATCCCCTGAGGCTTCAAACGCTTTGGCAACGGAGATCGGCAGGATCGCCCAGAGCAGACTGTCCGATTTTTTTTCTCAATTTCCAGCGCAAGTTTCTGCTGCACCAGCTCCTGCCGGGACTCCTTTAACAATATGCTCCGCTTGTATGCCACCCAAGCAAAGAGAATAAAGTAAAACAGGAGAAAAAACGCGGAGAACATATCCATGAGCAAATGCTCTTGGGGAAGATAATTCACCCCGTAAAAAAATGCGGGACTGAACATACCGATCATCAAAGAGACAGCGGTCAGGCTCATGAAGGGGAGGCTTCCCAGAGCCATGCCGTTGGAAAGAGCGATCGTCAGAAGAGATAAGGCCGGGATGGCCGAAAATCCAACGACATACACCGTCGAACCCAGTATGAAGGCATCCACCAGGCTGGCGCCGAGTTCTATTTTTTGCCGGGATTCCGTCCCCGCGGAGAGTTTTCTGAAAACATGGGGGTAAATGAGTGCCAGGGCCAGAAGAAAAAGGTACCAGAGCCTCGCCCCTCCGAAATTGTAGACGTAGGTCCAGGAGATAATGATGCAAACGGCAGTACCCAGAAGACGCATGGGATAAAGGGGCCTGCCGAGACCCTGAAACAGGGGTTGGGGTTCATGCAACTCGGGCTCATTTTTCATGGTGTCAAACCTTTAAGGTTGTTCCATGAAGATGTTCCTGCAAATACTACAAGCCTGCGTATTAAGTAACTGGACCTTGACGATCACGATTCCGGTTATCGAATATCCAGATCCAAAGGTAGGTTCAGGGTCACCCTGTCGCCGATTTTCAAATCATTAACGGCAAACCATCCTTGATTCATCTCCAGAGAATACCGTGCCGGTCCAGGAGAATGATATCGCTCATCGATCTGGTTAGGGGTCATCTGCTGGATGCTCAGGATGCGTCCCCCCTTGTCGAGAAATGCAATGGAAAGCGGGATGAACGTGTTCTTCATCCAGAAGGTAAGATGCCGATCCGTGGGATAAACGAACAGCATGCCCCGGTCCTGGGATAGATGGGTGCGTTGGGATAACCCGCAGGCGCGTGAACGGGGGGTCGCAGCAATCTCCACCTGGATCCGCTTCCCTCCGGCGATCATCCAGGACACCGGGAATTCGAGATCGGAACATGCGATGGACGGATTCGCCATCCCCAAAACAGCGATCCAAACCCCAAGAAAGGCGATCGCTGCAATTGTCCCAAGACGCCTGAACAAGCCGGTGGCGCTCATCTTTCGGTCGTCTGAATGGACCGGAAAAACGTTAAATAGATGTACACTTAAAAAGAAGTCAAAAGAGATTTGACCTTTTGTTTTCATCCGATGATCGCTTCGATGCGATGGACATATTTGATCCAGTCAAAACCGAAGTACCCCTCGGCGACAAGACGCAGGGGAAACCCGTGCTTTTGGGGCAGTGGTTTGCCGTTGACCGAATATGCCAGAAAGAGTTTTGCATTATGGATGTCATCGATGGAGAACCTTTGTTTTTTTTCCCGTTCGCCTTCGGGACCCCGGACCACGATATGGGTCACTTTTTTGGAAACACCCGCCAAATTCAATAGGTCCAGGATGGAGACTCCCTGCCAGCGTCCGTGATTTGCAAACACCCCCGGACAGATCATGAGGACTTCCCTTACCACGGGATCCATTTTATGCAATTCGTCGTGGGTCAGCCGGAGGGGGCGATCTACTGAACCGACGATTTCAAGGCGCCACCTTTTCAGATCCGTTACATGATCGGTCAGCCCCATGGTTTCAAAAGCGTCCAAGGGAATAATATGAAGGTGCCGTGTATCCAGATGTGCCGGGTTTTTATTGATCAACGCCGACATTTTAGTGCCCGCCGACAGGACGGTTTTTTTAATTCCGGCAAGCGCGGCCCGTGCAAACGCGATGAGGGGGGCCGCTATCGCTGCATTTTTTAAAAAACCTGCAAAGGATCGAAAAAAGTCTCTTCTTTCCATGTCGGATCGATAGACCCCTCAATTTGTGCGACCGGTATGGGTCATTGCCGTACGGGCTTTACGCCCCTTCCAGAATAGTATCGCAAACGGTCCATTTTCAAGGTTGACAGCGGTTTGAAGCGGTTCAGGTTCGCCGGTTGTTGGCCAGTTGATCTTGTTTTCCCTTGATGGTTCTGAGCATGATCCGGGCCATGGGCGTTTTGAACCTGCATTCGACGGTGCCGGACCAATTATCGTGAAAAACGGAGGCATCGTATCGGACACACAGCACCTCATCTTTTTCAAGAGCGCAATCCAGCGCTCTCAGTTTGGGGTCCGTCCACGGCACTCCGAGAACGGGATTGAAGGTGGAAAAGGCCAAAAATGTCTTCTGGGTCAGCACCACCGAGCCGACAATCCAGTTTCGCCGGTATCCGTAGCGTTTGCCGGGAGCCCTAAATTTTTTGAAGGTGATGCTGCCACCGATCCCCTCGTCCATCAGAAAAATCCCTTCACGGGTGGCATCCGGCAGGTATTTCTTCGGCACTTTTCCGATACCGAAAATGCGATATAGGATCGATTTTCCCATGGGCGATCCGTTGATGGGTGGAGTTAACCACAGAGCTGTAAAATTACATATTCCGACATGCAGCGATTTCGAGTAAATCCTTCGCGGATCGGAGCTGACCCTTGTTTCTGGATACTCGATACTGGATACTTGATAAGAGACCAGCATCCAGCATCGAGTATCCAGTGGCCAGTATCAAGCATCCAGTAACTGTCCTGTAACAGCAACATGGTTATGCAATGTTGTATAAGTGGAGAGAACTCATTTATGCAACGTTGGGGTTAATGCCATAGCCAAAACAGAATCAGTGCGGCCCCGGTGATCAGCACCGGGACAGCGCCGACGATAAAGATCAGCCAGACAACTCCGGAAGTCCGACCCAGGTTGAGCGTCCATCCCATCCGGGGGATTCTTTTGCGAACCCAGATTCTGGCGTCTTTTTTACTGAAATAGAGAGCCATCCAGTCCGGCCCGCTCCATCTCTCCGGATTGCTCCACTCTTGTCGGTTGATGCGTTCTTGATCCATAGAGTCGATTCAGACGATCGATGATGACAGTTCGAGGGTTGGAAAAACCTCAATAAATTGACTCCTCCAAAAGCCTGGCCGTGATTTTTTCAAGCGGGGTCACCGCCACACCGTTTTTTATCGGAAAGTAAAGCCTTTCTTTTAAGGTATTCAGCCAAATCAACTGGCTTATCGGTCCAGCATCGTTTCCAGGCGCTTTTTAATGGCGGCGAGAAAATCCTCGCTGTCCACCCGCTGGTTGCTGTCGCTGGGTGCGGCCAGGGCGATGAGGTCCCCGGTCATGGTCCCCGAGGCGATGGTTTCCCGGGCGGCGTCCTCCAATGCCTGACCGAAACGGGTCACGTCCGGCGTGTCATCCATTTCTCCGCGCTTTTTCAAGGCCGAAGACCAGGCGAAAATCAGCGCCATGGGGTTGGTGGACGTCTTTTCCCCGGCCTGGTACTTGTAATAATGGCGCTGGACCGTGCCGTGGGCGGCTTCGTACATGAAACATCCCTTAGGGGAGACCAGCACCGACGTCATCAGGGCAAGGCTCCCGAAGGCGGATGCCAGCATATCCGACATCACGTCTCCGTCGTAATTCTTGCATGCCCACAGCAGTCCCCCTTCCGTTTTCATGATGCGGGCCACCACATCGTCGATAAGCGTATAGAAGTATTCGATACCGGCCGCCTCGAACTTCTCTTTCCAGTTGGCGTCGAACTCCGTTTCGAACACCTCCTTGAAACGGGTATCGTAGGTTTTGGAGATGGTGTCTTTGGTGGCGAACCACACATCCAGTTTCTGGTCCAGACCGTAGGTAAAGCACGCCCTGGCAAAGCTTAGGATGGAGGCATCGGTGTTGTGGATCCCCTGGAGAATTCCGGGACCCTGAAACTCCTGCACCACGTTGCGGACAGGCTCGCCGCCTTCAGGGGTGAAAACAATCTCCGCCATTCCGGGTCCGGCCACCCGGATCTCCGAATTTTTGTACACATCTCCGTAGGCGTGACGCCCGATGACAATGGGTTTTTTCCAGCTCCGTACCACCGGGGCGATGTTGTCCACCAGGATAGGGGCCCGGAAGACAGTTCCGTCCAGCAGGCCCCGGATGGTCCCGTTGGGGCTCTTCCACTCCTTTTTGAGGTCGTACTCTTCGACCCTTGCCGCGTTGGGAGTGATGGTGGCGCACTTGACGCCCACACCGTATTTTTCCACCGCCGCTGCGGCTTCCACGGTGACCTGGTCGTCCGTATCGTCTCGGTATTTAACGTGAAGGTCGTAATAGTCGAGATCCATCTCAAGGAATGGAAACAGGAGTTCCTCCTTGATCATGCCCCACAGCACCCGGGTCATCTCGTCGCCGTCCAGTTCCACGATCGTGGATTTCACTTTGATTTTTTCTAAAGTTGTCATCGTGCTGCCTACCTTTCTAAGTGAAGCGGTTATTTGTGTTTACCTGTATAACGCCTTGCGGATTGGCTGAACCTGTCGATTATACAAACGCCAGCCGAATAAATCCAATAATTATCTATTTTTTCTGGACAGAATCTGATTTCGTCAGACAGATTCCACTTTTTTCAGAAGCCGGACCCATAACGTTACTCAAACATCATTTCTGTTGATAATATACGAGCAGGTTGTTAACAATTAATTTTCGGGGTAATGGATCCATCAATATATCCCTAAAATCGATCTATCAGTTGTTCTTCAATAGGGCATGCAATTGCCAGACCATCTCTCAATTTTACAGGTCTGAACGAGGGTGGAATCAATAGAACCGGTAGGCTCCATCCGTATCATTACAATGCGTGTGTCAATCATTGACGCCGGCGATACAACCCGGGATATACCTTTTTAATTTCTCAATATGTACTTATAGGAAGTGGAGGTTGATATGAACAAAGCGGATTGTGTAAAAACGCTCGAAGCAGGAGGGAAACAATTAGGCATATTCGATATCGGTCACCTGCAGGCGAAAGGGTTCGCAAATATCGATCGCTTACCATTTTCCATCAAGATCCTGGTTGAAAACCTGTTGAGGCACCTGGATGGAACCGTGGTGAAAGAAGATGACTTGAGAAATATCTCCAACTGGCAGAAAAATTATGAAATACCCGTGGAGATCCCCTACCACCCGGCGCGCGTTCTCATGCAGGATTTTACCGGTGTTCCGGCGGTGGTGGATCTAGCGGCCATGCGCGATGCCATGGAGAAGATGGGGGGGGATCCCAACAAGATCAATCCCCTGGTTCCGACGGACCTGGTGATCGACCATTCCGTCCAGGTAGACTACTTCGGTACGACGGACTGTCAGAGACAAAATGTTTCGATGGAGTATGAACGTAACGGCGAGCGTTACAAACTTCTCAAGTGGGCCCAGAAGAGTTTCGACCGCTTTTCCGTGGTTCCGCCGCGTTCCGGTATCTGCCACCAGGTGAACCTGGAATATCTGGGGAAAACCATTCTCACTGAAGATCTGGATGGCGACACAATTGCCTATCCGGACACCCTGGTGGGGACCGATTCCCACACGACCATGATCAACGGCATCGGGGTGATGGGATGGGGGGTGGGCGGCATCGAAGCGGAAGCGGTGATGCTGGGCCAGCCCTACTACATGTCGATCCCCGAGGTGATCGGAATGCGGCTCACCGGTGAACTGCTCCCGGGAGCCACTGCCACGGATATGGTGCTGAGGATCACCGAAATCCTCCGTGAAGCCGGTGTGGTGGAAAAATTTGTTGAGTTTTTCGGGCCTGGCATGAAGAAGCTTTCCGTACCGGACCGGGCCACGGTTGCCAACATGTCGCCGGAATACGGCGCCACCATGGGGTTTTTCCCGGTGGACGAAAAGACGGTGGAATACTTCAAACTGACCAGCCGGGGTGAGCAGGCGGAGGTACTGGAAGCCTGCATACGTAGCCTCGGACTTTTTTATACCGGAGAAACGGATCCGGAATACACCGACGTGCTGGAGCTGGACCTTTCCACGGTAAAACCGGCGGTGTCTGGGCCCGCCCGTCCCCAGGACCGCATCGAACTGCAAGATATAAAAGAAAAGTTCGCCCACATCATTGGTTGCAAGTATGAAAGCGACACCGATGTGTCCGGCATCTCCACCTTCATCGACGAATCGGGATGCAAAACCAAAAGAGCCGAACGCTGCATACCGGTCAATCAGCGAATCATCGACCTTGTCATCAACGACCGTCCCATGCAGATCGGCGACGGCAGCATCGTTATCGCCGCCATCACCTCCTGCACCAACACTTCCAATCCGTTCGTACTCATGGGGGCCGGCTTGATGGCCCGAAACGCCATCCGCCGCGGGATCCGGGTGCCCGCCCACGTCAAGACATCCCTGGCCCCGGGTTCCAAAGTGGTGACTCGCTATCTTGCGGCCGCCGGAGTGGATACCTTCCTGGATGCCCTGGGGTTTCACACGGTGGGCTACGGCTGCACCACATGCATCGGCAACAGCGGCCCCCTGCATCCGGAGATCGAAAAAACGATTACCGAAAACGATCTGAACGTGGCCTCGGTACTCTCCGGCAACCGGAACTTCGAAGCCCGGATCCACCAGAGTATCAAGTCCAATTTTCTGGCGTCTCCCATGCTGGTCGTAGCCTTCGCCCTGGCCGGACGAATCGATATCGATATGTATACCGAGCCCATCGGCGTCGATCCCAATGGACAGCCTGTGTATGTCGACGACATCTGGCCCGACCAGGAGGAGATTGCCGCCCTGGTGGCGGCCAATGTCAAACCGGAGTTCTTCAAAGAGGAATACGGGCGCATCTTCGAAGGGGACGAATTCTGGAAAGAGCTGACAGTGAACGAGAGCACGACCTATGCATGGGACGAAATCTCCACATACATCAAGAATCCGCCCTACTTTGAAGGATTCTCAAAGGAAGTGGGTGAGCCCACGGACATCGCCGGTGCCCGGTCCCTGCTGGTATTGGGGGATACCGTGACCACGGACCACATCTCACCGGCGGGGGCGATTCCAGAGGCTTATCCGGCCGGAAAATATCTGGTGGAAAAAGGGGTGGCGCCAATAGATTTCAATTCCTACGGCTCCCGGCGGGGCAACCACGAGGTGATGATGCGTGGGACCTTCGGCAACATCCGGATCAAAAACAAACTGGTGGACCCCAAGGAAGGCAGCTTCACCCTCAAGTTCCCCGACAAAGAAGAGATGCCCGTTTACGAAGCCGCGATGGCGTATCACAAGGAGGACACCCCACTTATTGTGCTGGGGGGAAAGGAATACGGCACCGGTTCCTCCCGTGACTGGGCGGCAAAGGGTTCCAATCTGCTGGGGGTGCGGGCGGTGATCGTTCAATCCTACGAACGCATCCACCGCAGCAATCTGGTTGGGATGGGGGTACTGCCCCTGATGTTCAAGGAGGGAGACAGTTACGAGAAACTGGGCCTTGACGGTTCGGAAACCTTTTCCATTTCAGGTATCTCCGCCATTGAGCCACTGGGAACACTGATCGTCAAGGCGGAAAAGCCGGACGGTATCGAGGTCGTTTTCGAGGTGATCACGCGTCTGAATTCGGAAGTGGAGGTGGAATATATCAAACACGGCGGAATTCTTCCATTCGTGCTGAGAAAGCTGATGCGGGAAGATTGATACGGGGTCTGGATGCGGGTGGCTGGATTCTGGTTACTGGATATACGAAACTCGAAGCACGAATGCCAGAAATACAAATGACCCAAACAACAAACAACTGCATTTGGAGAAAAATGCGTTTTGAACATTGGAGAATTTGAATTTCGAATTTGTTTCGGATTTCGATATTCGTGCTTCGGAATTAAACGGCTGAAATATTAGGGCGATATTCAGTTTCATCCTCCGCTTAAACCGGCAGCGCCAGCGGCGGTGCTGGATGCCGAATATCAGCAGGTTGACAAAGATCCGAAAGCGGGGTATACGCCGGTCCCCGGCAGTTGCCGGAAAAAAATGTTTGACATTCACCGGCATTATTGTTTGAGCTGATTTTATTTTAACCCGATATGAGGGTGCAATAGGGGAATTCGGTTATGGCCAAACGAAAATTGAAGGAACATATCATCAACATGGACTGGTGCAAGGGATGCGGCATCTGCGTGGAGTTCTGCCCGAAAAACGTCCTGGAATTGAATGCATCGGAAAAAGTGATCCCCGCCCGCCCGGAAGATTGCATCGCCTGCAAACTGTGCGAGCTCCGGTGTCCGGATTTCGCCATAGAGGTGGCTACGGAAGAAATTGATCCTGAAGAGGGATAAAAAAGACTAACTCCGCGAATAGATCGTAAATAAAGGGTACAACATGAGCCAAAACATCAAATTCGTACAGGGCAACGAGGCGTGTGTGGAAGGTGCGCTTTATGCCGGGCTGGATTTTTTCGCAGGCTACCCCATCACGCCGTCGACGGAGATCGCCGAACAACTGGCGAATCGGATGCCCAAAATGGGGCGGCGTTTTATCCAGATGGAGGATGAGATTGCATCGATCTGTGCCATCATCGGCGCATCCCTGACCGGTCACAAGGTGATGACCGCCACCAGCGGTCCCGGTTTCTCGCTGATGCAGGAAGGGTTGGGGTACGCGGTGATGGCAGAGATTCCCTGCGTCATCGTCAATGTCCAACGGGGCGGCCCCTCCACCGGCAATCCCACCCACGTCAGCCAGGGGGATTTCAACCAGGCCAGGTGGGGAACCCACGGTGACCACGCCATCGTCGTCATGACCGCCTCCAACCACCAGGACGTGTTTGCCGTCACCGTGGATGCCTTCAACATCGCGGAAACCTATCGCACACCGGTGATCCTGCTGTTCGATGAAACGGTGGGGCACATGCGAGAGCGATTGATCATTCCCGAACCGGGCGAAATTCCCCTGGTGGAACGCCTCAAAACCGCGGTCAAGGGGGGGGTCAACTATCATCCTTACCTTCCCCGGGAGGATGGCCGCCTGCCCATGTCCGACTTCGGAGGGGTGCACCGTTACAACGTCACCGGTCTGTTTCACGACATGTGGGGATTTCCTTCCGCGGATCCCGCGGTAGTCCACCAGCTCATGCGCCATCTCATGGACAAGATACTGAATCATGAAAACGAGCTCGCCCGGCACAAGGAATTTTATCTGGATGATGCCAGGACCGTATTGATCTCCTACGGCTCTTCCGCCCGCTCCGCCCTTCATGTGGTGGAGTACCTGCGCCCCAGGGGCGAAAAAGTGGGACTCCTCGAACTCCAGACCCTCTGGCCCTTCCCCTATCCGCTGATCCGGGAGCTCGGCGCCAGGGCCACCTCCGTGGTGGTGGTGGAGATGAATACCGGGCAGATGCTCAGGGAGGTCAAACGGGCGGTAGACAATCCGGAAAGAGTCTATCTGGCCAACCGAATCGACGGTGCCATGATCAAGCCGGACGATATCCGGAATGTCCTGCGACTCATCGAAGGAAAGGGGGTATAACCATGGCGGTCAAGGATTATATTCGGGAACGATTTTTTCCCCACCTGTGGTGCCCCGGTTGCGGCCACGGCACGGTGCTAAACAGCCTGCTGCGGGCGGTGGAGACCCTGGGAATGAGCAAAAACGAGATCGTCATGGTGTCGGGAATCGGTTGCTCCTCGAGGATCTCCGGGTACGTGGACTTTCACACGCTGCACACGATTCACGGCAGGGCACTGGCGTTTGCCACCGGTGTCAAGCTCAGCCGCCCCGAGTTGAACCTCATCGTCCCCATGGGGGACGGCGATGCGCTGGCCATCGGCGGCAACCATTTTATACATGCCGCCCGGCGGAACATCGACATGACCGCTATCGTGATGAACAACCGGATCTACGGAATGACCGGCGGGCAGTATTCCCCCCTTTCCGGATACGGGACCTCGGCGACCACCGCACCCTTTATCAATATCGATCACGATTTCGACGTGGTGAAACTGGCAGCCGCCGCAGGAGCGACTTTTGTGGCGAGGTCCACCACCTACCATGTTCAGAAAACCACCGACATCCTTAGAAAGGCGATTCTTCACGAGGGATTTTCGGTCGTGGAGATCCTGTCCCAATGCCCCACCTATTTCGGGAGAAAGAACCGGCAGGGCAGCGCTTCGGACATGATGCGGCTCTACAAAGATGGCACGACCCCCATCGGGTCCAAGGCAAAGAAGGAGAATCCGGATCTGATCGAACGGGGTATTTTCGTTGAAAAGGAGCTGCCGGAGTACTGCAATGAGTATGAAAAGGTCATCGCAAGGGCCATGGGGAATGCCGGTTAAGAGTCCAATAGTGGTAAGATGAAATGAAAGATGTAAAGATGGATCATAGCGCAAGTAGGAAGCCCTAAAATAACGAATACTGAATTTCTAAATTCGAAACAAACTATAATGACCTAATCTCAAATGCTCCATAAACGATACCATGGCAGGCTATGATCTTGAAAAACGCACATTTCACATTGCAAAAGATGTGAGAAAGCTGATCAAAAGACTTCCCCCTACAATATCGAACGTTGAGGACGGCAAACAATTGATTCGATCTTCGGGTTCTGTCGGTGCCAATTATATCGAAGCCAATGAGGCTTTAAGTAAAAAGGACTTTGCATACCGGATTAAAATATGTCGTAAGGAAGCCAAAGAAAGCAGGTATTGGCTCAAACTTCTTTTCATTGACAATATGGATCTCGAGAAGGAGTGCAACAAGCTGTTTCAAGAGGCGACTGAACTTATGAAGATATTCGGCGCGATATCAAATAAGTGTTAAACCCCATTAAGATGTATCCATCTTGGAATGTTTAGAACATTAGATCCTTTAGATTTTGAAATTGTTTCGGGTTTCGATATTCGCATTTCTTGCGTGAGGGTATGATCGTTTGTTCCCACACAGTCGTAAAAATAAGGTATACACAAGGAAGGAAACCTAAAAATGGAACGTTGCAGAATGGTATTTACGGGATCGGGCGGGCAGGGGGTGATTACTGCAGCCATTATCCTGGCGGAGGCCGCTGTGATCCATGAAGGCCTCAACGCCGTTCAGTCCCAGCTTTACGGAGCTGAGGCAAGGGGCGGCGCCACACGATCGGATGTGATCATCGCAGATGAGACCATCAACTATCCAAAAGTGATTCAGCCCAATGTTCTGGTTTGTCTGACCAGCGAAGCATATGCCAAGTTTTCTCCCATTATACGACCAGGTGGGCTGCTGCTCACCGACCGGCGGTATGTCAAGACGCAGAAAAAGGTGGACGCCCGGCAGAAAGAGCTGCCCATGATGCAGACAGTGATGGAAAACATCGGCAAGCCCATCGTGTTCAATATATGTATGCTGGGCGCCGTGATCGCGATGACCGAACTGGTCCGGCCGGAATCAGTGATGAGTGTATTGGAGAAACGAATCCCTTCCGGATTTATCGAGATGAACCGGGAAGCCCTTGGCCTGGGCATGGCTCTCGGTAAAAAAAATTGGGACTGATCCCCCAATCCATGATCTCCCCACATGCACTGCGGGAAGAGATGATATGTGAACCGCCAGTGTAATCTTTTAAAACCCCTATTTAGACTCGGTTGACGGACATTGAATGACAGTTCTTATGAGGAATGAAAAAGCCGCCCCCCAACCGGGCGGCCTTTATGTTCATGTTCCTTTTTGCCACAATAAATGTGGTTACTGCGATTTTTTTTCCATTACAGATACGAACCGTATCCCGCAATTTATAGACGCCCTCGTTGCCGAGATGGCGCTCAAAAGCCGATCCGCCATCCGGTACGACACGCTCTATATCGGCGGTGGCACCCCGTCGGTACTGGCCCCTATACAGATCGGTCGAATCGTTAGTGCTGCGTTTCACTATTTCGATATCGATTCGGATGCCGAAATCACCCTGGAGGTCAATCCCGGCACCCTTAAAATGCGGTACTACGCGGATTGCCTGGATGTCGGCATCAACCGGATCAACATCGGCGTACAGTCCTTTACCGATGAACACCTTGAATTTCTCGGCCGCATTCACACGGAAAAAGAGGCCCGGCAGGCCATCAAAGCCGCGATAGAAGCAGGCTTCGATCAAGTGGGCGTGGATCTGATCTACGGAATCCCCGGCCAATCCAATCAAAGCTGGCTGGCGGATCTTGAACTGGCTGTCGACTTTAAGCCCAATCATCTCTCCTGCTACATGCTCACGATCGAACCGGGAACCCCGATGGATCGGGACCGTCTACGGGGACGGTTCCAGGTGCTGGATGAGAAATCAGTGGCTAAGCTGTTCGAATCGACCCAGTCGTATCTTAGCGCCAGCGGTTATTCTCAATACGAAATCTCCAACTTCGCGGGCCAACCATCGGCAAGGGCCCGGCACAACAGCAAGTACTGGGCCCTGACCTCCTATGACGGTCTTGGCCCCTCGGCCCACTCTTTCCGGACCCCGGTTCGATGGTGGAACCATCGAAGCGTATCGCGGTATGTCGAAGATATCGGACTCGGGAAAGTGCCGGTGGCCGGCAAAGAGGTACTGGGTGTCGAACAGCAGACGATCGAACGGATCTACCTGGGTCTTCGGACAAAAGAAGGGATCGATGTCGCTGCCCTGAACCGCCGGTTGAAATCCGACTTTTACGAAAAGTTTTCAGAAGTGATTGAAGCCCTGGAATCGGAGGGCATGCTCGACCCGTCACCCACTTTTTGCGCGCTGACGCAAAAAGGCATGCGGTATCACGAAGGGATCGCAAAGATGTTCATCGAATATGTGTGACGCTGGGCGTCCCGGTTTTTGAATCCGTTTAGGGGGAGATGCGCTTGAACCCGAAGAAGATCATCCAAAAAGGCGATGAGAGCGGAAACGGCTGGATCGTTAAATTCAGGCTTCCTTCCGGACTGGAAATCGTCAGCCTTCCCACAAAAAACTTTTACGGAGGGCATTGGGACCTGGGCCCCACGTGGAACTACGTGGTGCTTTCCGATCCACCGTTTCTCATCGACTCCGGAAGATACGGCCAGGGCCGCCACCTGATCGAAATGATGAAAACCGCAGGCATTGAGCCCGCGGATCTCGATTTTGTATTGATCACTCACAGCCACGAGGATCATGACGGCGGCCTTGCCGAGCTTGTCGGAATGACCGATATCGATGTGAAGGCCCACACTGTATACGACCTGTTGATCCGGCAATATCCGGGCATCGCCCCGGAAGGACCAAAGCACCGCTTCCCTGCGAAATGCTGGCACTGTTTCATGCCTGAATCCTTCTTAAAGGAGAACTGCTATCAATACCACGAAGTACTTCAGACGCTGAGGGTCCGTAGAATCGGAAACGGATCGGAAATGATCGGGGAAGGGATATCGACCCTGCACCTTCCGGGCCACAGTCCGGACTCCCTGGCGGTGATGGTGGGAAGCGAGGCGCTGCTTCCAGGTGATGTGGTCCTGCCGGACATTACACCCTGGCCGACCCGCCTGGAACTTTACGACGAAGTAAAGGCCGTATTGTCTCCACTTTACCCCAAAGCCGAAATGCTTTTCGGGCTGAAGCGCTACCTTTCTTCCCTACAGGCGCTTATACCCATCGCGGAGCGAAATCCAGATATTCTGGTCCTGCCGGCGCACCGCCTGTACTACAACGGCCGCTGGAATCCGGTCCGGCTCAAAGAAAGACTTAAAGAGCTGATCGCGCACCACGAACGGAGGTGCGCCGCCATACTAAAGATCGTTGCAAAAAAGGAAAAGACGCCAGAAGCAATCGCACGCCTTCACTTCAAGCCATCCCTTTTAAAAGGCCTGGGGAAATTGATGGCAAAAAACGAAATCATCAGCCATTGTGAATTGATGGTCGCCTGTGGCGATCTCAAAGAGGTGGAGCACCACCGCTACGTTGCAACCGGAAGTGAAAATTTCATGGACGTTTTGAAATAGGCTTTAAAGAAAAGGCGATTATGAGGACTCCTTCAACGCCACATCGATCATGAGCTGTCCTTTACCGGTGTTGCAGGGAATGGAGACAATCGGAATACCCGATGGAAAGGCCACCTTGTGTTTTCCGACCACCACTGTGGGAACTGAAATGGTGACGCCCTCGCTGGGAAAATCGGTCTTTGCATTGCCCGCGATCATATTGGCAATCTCCCCAATGGCATCGGTGCAATCCGCGTCTATCTCCGTGATATGATCCCCCAGCAGTTCAGATGCCAGTATCAGGCCGAGGTCCTTGGAGATATTGATAGACACACAGCCGGTGACGCTTCCGGACAGGCCGATCATGCTGCTGATCTCGTAATCGGGAACGTTTTCTTTTTTGATGAACGGCTTTCCCAATTCCAATGGAAGGTCGATCATGGTATCGAAAAGCGCCCGGACCGCCGTGATAAACGGATTGATATATTCAACTTTCATGGATGTAAATCCCCGCTGCTTTGTCGCACCGGCAAATTGCGATATTAGAAATCACCGGTTTTTTTAGATTATATCAATTCACCCGAATCCGGCACCGCCGGATTAGGTGGACAAGGTCTCGATCAGCATTCCGAGGTAAAACCGGGCATGGCTGATGGATGCCGCCAGGTTGGCCCGGTGGTTGGCAAGGATGCCGCTCATACTGCTGTTGGTAACCAGGATCGGGTGCGTGTGCATGGCGTGCTCGCAGGATAGAATCGCATGATGCAGCAGCTCTGTGCCCCGGCGGCTATCAAGGATGTTGTGAAAATCGGAATGGATCGCCTCGAGGACGCTGTGCATGGCGCTGGCCACACCCTGGGCGTAAAAAAAGTAGTCGTCCGCCTTGAAATAGCTCACATGGGTGCCGTCGTCTTCCTTTTCCTTTACGAGATTCTCGTCACAACTGCCCAGCAGGTTTTCATATGCTTTGAGCAGGGGAATGAGATTGTCGGTCCGTGTGTAGAAATGGGCCGTTCCCTTCTTTAGTTTTTCGCGATAAAGGGTCAGCTCCTTCAGGCCCGCTTCATATTTGGATTCAGGGGAGGGGAACCAGTAGCGATCGGATTTTATCATGAACCAGTTCATGGCATTTTCAAGGTTTGGATCAAATGAATCGGCACTGCCTGTCCTTGAAATCCTTTCGGTAAGGGCCACGGTGGTACGTCGCGTCACCTCCAGCACCCCCAACTGAAAATGATTCACATTGTCCGTAAAATCGAGGATGTCGTTGGGCCGCCAACCCCAGAACCGTTCTTCCAGTTCATACCGGAGAGGCGTGATAGCCGCATTGATAAACGCAACCCCTTTGGGTTGGTCATGGGTAGCGGCGGTATGAGACTCGCCATGCGCATCATCGACCTTTTGATGAGAAGCGGCCGGTCCGGAGGATGCCTTGCCATGTCCCGCGACAGCGTCCGGTTCCGGCGCGCGGCCGGTCGAGTGCGAATCGGCGGACGCAGCATGGGAATCGCTGGAATGGGAGTCGGCACCTGAAGGTGAAGAGGCGTGGCCGGAAGGTTCCGCGGCTGCATGTGAGTCCGTTTTATCGGGTTTCACGCCATGGTCGGCGGTGGACCCATGAACCGCCTTCACCCCTTTTTCTGTCGCATGCTTTTCCGGACTGGCCGCAGCAGAGTGTTTGTCCACGCTTTCGCCATGTTTTGCAGCCGCACCCGAGGTTTCATGGGAGACGGTTGTCTTCAGCGGGTCCGGAGAGTCGAAGAAACCCAGCAGGGTCCCGAATATCCATAATACGGCAAAAGTCAACAGCACGCCCACCGTAATGCGCTTGATGGCGTATCCTTTGAACCCTCCCGGGTCCTTTTCCATATTGTTGTTCTGGTTCTCTTCCATTATATCTCCATTACCCTTTTCTGAGTTTACGGATATCACCGATGCGAATGGTGACATTTTTGGCATCAAAATATTCGATCAGGGGGATGACATATTTGCGGGATGCACCGGTCATCTCCTTGAATTGCGGGGTGGTAATCTCGCCGTTCTCAGAGAGAAACGACACCAGTTTGTCTTTCAGCGCTCCGACCGCTTCAGCGTGGAAATAAAGCTCTTCCTTGATCTTGATGATAAGACCTTCTCCCACCAGCAGCATCAGCACGTCTTTGGCAACGCCTGGGTCCACGTCCACCGTTTTGACGAGCTCCTTGAAATAGGGCGGCTGGAGACGGGCGGCCCGATAGGTGTCCAGGAACTTTTCCCGAATCCGCGACTGGTCCACGGCCAAAGAAACCTTGTGCCCGGCGAGGCGGACCGTCTGCTCTTCCAGAACCACCCCGCCCTCTTTGATCTGTTGGTTGAGCATCAACGTGAAAAGCTTTTCACCTGCAAACCCTGGAAATTTGGATTTGAGTTCCTCTTTGAGCATCCCCGGTTTCAACGGATATTCCTGATGATAGCGGTCCAAGTGGCCGGCCATCTCTTTTTTAAGCCGCTGTGCCGTATCCCCGTGAATATAGGTCCTGTTTTCCTTGTCTACGAGCACCAAGCTTTTGTTGGACATGAGGGTGCCGAGCAGGGTCTCGAGTTTCTTATCCGATATGTTGATCATCAGCTTCAGATCGGCAAGGCGGATCCCCCGGTATCCCGACTCCCGGGCATGATACAAGATATTGTCATCAGGCGGACCCTCTTGCAGTCCCCGTATCCCCTCGACCACCTCGGGTCGGAGCCGTTTGTGTTTGACGGGGATGGGGTTGAGTATGCGGCCGCCCCCGATGGTCCGAACCGGGGAATAGCTGCGGATCACAAAACGGTCATCTTTCACCTGGGCCAGGGGGGACTCGAGATGAACCTGGGCAACGGTCTTTTCCCCAGGGGTCAGTTCATCCGCTTCCAGCAATACCAGCACCCCGAGGATTTCACTGGTGCCGGCATGAAACCGGACACGGGTTCGGTTTTTAAGGGGTTTTTTGTTTACAGGAAGATAGGTCAGCGACAGATCCAACATGTAGCTGGATTGCATGGCACCGGGGATGGACACGATATCCCCCCGGTTGATCTCCGCCTTTTCGAGCCCCTGGAAGTTGATCGCCGTCCGCTGTCCGGCGGCGGCGGCATTCACGGTCTCGTTGTGCACCTGTACACCCCGAACCTTCGAGGTCACACCCGACGGATAGATCATGATGTTGTCACCCACCTGCACCTGCCCGGAGATCAGGGTGCCGGTGATAACCGTTCCGAACCCTTTCATGGAAAACACCCGGTCCACGGGAAGCCGGAAAAGACCGGAGCTTCCCTTTTCGGGCATCTTTTGGCAGTATTTGTCCAGGGTCTGAACGAAGGCATCGAGCCCGGTTCCTTTAACCGCGGACACCGGCACGATGGGGGCGTCTTCAAGAAAGGTCCCGACGAGAAAATCCCGGATATCCTCGGTCACCAGCTCCAGCCACTCCTCATCCACCATGTCGACCTTGGTCAACACGACAAATCCGTATCGGACCCCCAGCAGCGTGCAGATCTCCATATGCTCCCGGGTCTGGGGCATTACCCCCTCGTCGGCAGCGATCACCAGGGTCACAAGATCGATGCCCGATGCACCCGCCACCATGTTCTTGACGAATTTCTCATGCCCCGGCACGTCCACCACCCCCAGATGACGGCCGCCAGGCAGTTCCAGGGATGCAAACCCCAGTTCAATGGTGATGCCCCTTGCCTGCTCCTCTTTCAACCGGTCGGTATTGATGCCGGTGACCGCCTTGATCAGGGTGGTCTTGCCGTGATCGATATGCCCTGCTGTACCCAGTATGATCTGTTTCAATGGTAGCCGTTTTCCTTGCGAGGATTCCCGCCAGCCTGGGGTCGGAAATTACGGTCCGCCCCTCTTTTTGTTGAGGTTCCGCTGGTGAAAGTACTCCGACACGTAAGCCAATCCCACCAGGACAATGCCGAGTCCGATTACAAAGGCGATATTGATGCTGGGATAGAAAAACCGCGATAAAATAACGGCGAACACGGCACCCAGGATCGCCCGAATGACGAAAACGTGAAATCTGTTCATAACCCTTCCTGATTCATATCTACGCCCGGGTTTTTAAGCCCTCCGGCTGAATCCCCGAACAGACATTATTAATATGATACGGCACAACGGGTCAATACATGTTTTCCCGCCACAGATGGGACCGGCTCAATATCGAGGGCAGGATCCCACATGGACGGCGATGGTGCCGAACATGAAGGTTCGATAGCTGATCTCGACAAGTCCGGCGGATGCCATGGTGGCGGCAAGCTGTTTAGGTGTCAAAAACGCCCGGGTGGAGTCCGGTAAATAGGTATACGCGTGGATATCCCCTGAAACAAGCGCCCCGAGCAGCGGTATGAATGCCTTGAGGTGAAGGAGCACAAGGGGATAGATCAGGTTTTTTTTCGGCGGGGAAGTGTCCAGGCAGACGATGCGCCCTCCCGGTTTGACCACCCGCCGCTGTTCGGCAAATGCGGCCCTGGCGTCGGTTACGTTCCGGATCAGATATCCGGAGGTGACGGCATCGAAACGATTGTCGGCAAAGGGCAGGTGAAGGGCATCCGCCGCGCACCACTGGATTCGCTCGGTCCCGCAGAGCCGTCGCCCCGTCTGCATCATCTCGAACGAAAAATCAACGGCGGTCACCGAAAGGGGCGAAACCACGGACAGGGCATCCCGGGCGATGCCGCCGGTACCGGTGCCGATATCCAACAGGCGCCCCTCAGGTTCAATCCGGCTCATTCGGGCCACGGTTTGCCGCCAGACCCGGTCCTGGCCAAAGGTCATCAGGCGGTTCATCAGGTCGTAATTGCGGGCGATCCGGTCGAACATTCGCCGCACGGCAACGCTTTTGTCATTTGAGGTGTGGGAACTCATCCGGCTCACCGCTCAGTCCTTGCCATATGGCGATTGACCCGCCGTTCCAAACCGTGGAGGATGAAATAGAGAATGATGCCCAGCAGACTCATGGCCATAATCCCTGAGAACATCTCCGGATACCGCAGCACCTGAGCGGTTTCCACCACGATATAATATCCCAGGCCATAGGTGGTCAGGGACTGTTCTGCGATAAAAAGGACGGCTATGGCCGTTCCCACCGAAACCCGAAGTGCCGTCAGAACGGCTGGCAGCGTGGCGGGGAGATATACAAACCGGAATAGGGCCCGTCTGCCGGCTCCCAGTGAACGAACCGATAGGATGAGTTCGGGATGAAGATTGGCGGCTTCATCCCGAACCACCACCAGGATTTGAAAAAAAATGATCAAGGTGATCAAAAAAATCTTGGAGATGTCGGTAATCCCCATCAGCACATATATCACGGGCAGAAAGACGATTTTTGGAATGGGATATACAATGGCCACCAGGGGGCTGAAGATTCGATCTATCCTGGGCATCTGCCCCAACCCCAGCCCGATGGGTACGGCGGTCACCAGCGCCAGACCGATGGAGGCCAGCACCCTTCCGGCACTGGCCAGAAAGTGCAGTCCCAGTTCACCGAAAATCGACGTGGCAAAAAGCGGCAGCACCGTTAAAGGAGAGGGCATGATGGGCCGCCTGACAATCCATGCAAGGATTTGCCAAAGGGCCAGAAACATGAAAAACCCAATGAGGGCGGACGGTGAGTGGCCTCCCCGCTTCATAAAAATTCTCCCAACAACTGCCTCAGATCGTCACACATGCCCTGGAATCCGGGTTGTCCGCGTCCCTCCTGGTCGAGGGAGCACACATTTTGGATCACCTGCGCCTTCCGGTTGGCCCGGCCGGTCAGTGCGAGGATATGCCGTCCCATGGCCACCGCTTCCTCGATGTCATGTGTGACGATGATACAGGTCAACCCGTACTCCTGTTGAAGTTCCAATATGAGTCGTTGAAGATCCTCGCGGGTCGGCGCATCCAGTGCGGAAAAGGGTTCGTCCAATAGCAGCAGATCCGGTGACAGCACCAGCGTCCTGGCAAGGGCCGTGCGCTGCCGCTGCCCCCTGGAGATTTTGAGGGGGAACTGGTCTGCCAGATGTTCGATACCCAGACGATTCAGCCAGTATGCAACCTGATGGTCTCCATCATCTTCGGTCAGGAGGAGATCAGCCGGTGCATGACGACCGTCGGCACCGTAGAATTTACGAATTTTCAACCCCAGGCGCGTATTTTCCCGGACCTTCGCCCAGGGCAGTAAACCGTGATCCTGCAGGACAAGACCGCTTTCGGGTCGAGGCCGGCGGATGGATCTGCCGTCGATCCGGATTTCACCGGAGTCGGGGAAGAGAAGCCCCGCGAGCAAATAGAGCAGGGTGGTTTTCCCGCACCCGGAGGGTCCGATGACCGCCCAGATCTCACCCCTGCCGACCTGAAGGGAAAAATCTGTAAAGGTGGACGGATGCCCGTCATAGGCAAAGGTCAGGTCGACAACGTCGATCATCGGATTGTGGGTGCCGGTTTCCATTTCCATGCGCTCACCCCGTAAGGGTGGAGGATTGCCGCAACTGATAACGGAGCCTACATACCCCATTTGACCGGTGAAAATCAAAGCCGATTTCAGCGCTCCATCGATAAGGGTGAAAAGAACGGGCAGGATCGGGGCAAAATGATCTTTCTTGATTTGATCCTAAAATTTCATTACCTTTCCGGTAGAGATGACAACACAATCTCGGCAGGCGTTTCAGGATGCCGGGCACCCATTTGCAGATGGAGGCAATATGAAAAGAAAATCGTTTCTCGTGGTTCTATTGGCCTGTCTGGTATTTCCCGCCGGGGCGACCGCCCAGTCACCCGGCCAGGTCGGGGGGTTTGTCCTGGGAAAGGATATCGCCGATTATGCGGCCGACGTAAACATGTCCACCGCCCTTCCCATCCGGTATTCTGAGTATATGAAGGAGGTGGAAATTAAAAATGTGGCCGGCTACAAAAGCGGGTTGATCGGCTACGGCACCTGCAGCGATCCCGGAAAGATCCTGCGCATCAAGCTCAAATATGCGGACGCGTCCAAAAAGTTCTATGAAAAACTGCTGAAACGTTTTGAAAAACGCTTCGGCGAGCCGTCGGACTGGCGGGGCGATCCGTTTCACGTGGTGCTGGCATGGAAATGGTCCTTCAAAGATCCGGCCGGCAACCGGATCAGTTTGACGCTGCAGCACAACACACGGGACACCGAAGAAAAAATGGGAAACGCCGTCAAGCTCACAATGACCAGTCAGATCGAAAAGGAACGGATGTGCTTTAAAAAGGAGTATCCGGATTTTCGGCCGAAGCGTAAAAAATCCGGGGATGCCGGAAAAAAGATGGGGGAAAATGATTGGGAGCGGTTTGTCCCGCGGTAAGCCGAAGCCTTATTAGGATCAGTCCCCTATGAAACCCGCTAGGTCGGAATTTATAAGAATTGGCTGGAACGGAATTCGTCTGGCGGTTCCTGACCGTTGGGAAGTGAGTCGAATTGGTCTGCGATATCTCCATTTTGAAGATGGGGCCGGGCCAAGGCTGGAGATCAAATGGGGGCCGATCAGGGGTCGGTTCTCCCATGGGAAGCAGCTCTCCCGGCTCGCCTCCGTTCAAAAAGGCCGGGCAGGATCGAACGTCAGCGCCTGCGAACCGCCCCCGGGCTGGGAGAAGGCGCTTGGCCGATATGATGCCCGTTTCTTTGCCTGGCAGAACGAAACCATGGGGGGTACCGGGGCACTGATCTACTGTGCAGAGTGCCACACATGGATGCTGCTTCAGTTCTTCAGCCGGTCCGCATCCCCTGACACCCCACTTTTCCCGAAAATACTCGCTTCATTGAAGGATCATTCCCGTGATGGGCGCCGTTTCTGGTCTGTTTACGACATCCGGGCCACCACTCCCCCGGGATTCGACCTAACCCGATACCGTCTGGATGCCGGAGCCTTTGAATTGCACCTGACGGCCCCAGAATCGAAATTGTCCCTGTATCGATGGGGACCGGCCAACATTCTGATGAAGGAAAGGGACCTGATGGGATTTGCCCGTGTGGTATGGCGCCTGCCCGAAAAGGATCCCGCTTTTCTCCCGGACATCGGTTCAGAGGGCCTTGAATGGCGAATCGCAGCTTCAAAGGGGATATGGAGCGGGATCTGGGCCCGCATCCGCCCCGGGCACGCCTTTCAGTCCTATCGGATCTGGCGGGAAAAGGGAAAAAACCGCATTCTCGGGATGACCCGTACGGGAAAAAGGCCGCCGGCTCCGGGCCTGCTGAATCAGATCTGCAACGATTATGAATCTATTTAAACGGAAAAAAGAGGATGTTCCGGATCGAGCCACCGCCCTTGCCTGCAGGCCGGTGAAGTTCGAACGGGTCACCGAGGAGCGTATGGAGTCGGGATGTGTCATCCTGTCGTTCCCTGTGGTGATGCGGCCCTGGTTCGTCAAAGTGGTCCGCCGGCTGGGGGGCCCGGAAGAATCCGCGCGGATCCGCAAGCTTCAATTGGATGAGTTGGGCACAGCGGTGTGGGACCTGATGGATGGAAACCGCACGGTGAGGCGGATCATCTCGGAATTCGCCGGGACGTTCCAGCTTCACCCGCGGGAGGCGGAGGTCTCGGTCACACAATTTTTAAGGGATCTGGGAAAGCGGGGTCTCATCGGATTGAAATAAATTCCGAGAGGAAACCGGTCAGCCGGCGATCCGGGTCTCCGCATCCGTCAGTGTGGCCACGATTGGAAGGAATGTATCAAATCCCGCGATTTCGAAAACCTCCCTGACGTAGTCCTCCATGGCGCAAAGCACGATCGCCCCTTGCTCTCGCTTTAGCCGTTTGGCGGTTTTGTTCAATACCCGAAGTCCCGCGCTAGTGATGTAATCCAACTGCCCGCAGTCGATGATCAGGGAGACCTGACCCGATTCGATGGCGTCAAAGATCTTTTTTTCAAAATCGGGTGATGTATTGGAGTCCAGCCGTCCATTTAGCTTGAACAGATAATGGTTTTCCTGCTGCTGTTCAACAATTTCCATGTTTCACCTCTCTTGGTATCTCTGTTGGGACATTAGTTGAATTTTAAATATTTTTTCATAACGATGATATTCTTGCCGTCGCGCCGCTCATAAGCGATTTCATCCATCATTTTGCGGGCCAGATGGATCCCCAGTCCACCGATTTTGCTTTTTTCCAGGGGACATTTGACATCGGGGGCATCCTCGTTCTCAGGGTTGAACGGAATGCCGTCGTCCTCGATGCGGATCACGAGGGTGCCGTCCTCCTGGTGGATGCTGACGCCGATCAGGTGTTCGAGATCGTCCTTGAAACCGTAGGAGACAATATTGACAAAGAGCTCTTCAAGCGCCAGCGAAATGGCAAAGACAGTTTTTCGAGTAAGATCGAGGGTCTTCCCTAAATCCTCAACACAACTGCATAATTTGGCGGTTTCCGTTTGGCAGTTTTTAAGATTGAATTGTATTTTCCCGTTAACCACTTAAGTTTCGCAGTTAATAGTTGAGGCAAAGAAAGGGGTAATTTTTTGAAATCACTGG
>Ga0066187_1000070_pt1 | contig 49758 bp, 35 predicted proteins | sample WorMetexBAHAMAS1_FD_58706 | JGI IMG/M metagenome (GOLD analysis project Ga0066187, IMG submission 58706) | Marine gutless worms symbiont microbial communities from Max Planck institute for Marine Microbiology, Germany - Inanidrilus exumae... | ecosystem: Host-associated > Annelida > Digestive...
CCCGGAGGAATAGTCGGCTATTTCGAGGAGTTAAATCATGGCATCCGACGCCGATATCGCGGAAAAAGATCATTTATGGATCGACACTAACTAACCATCGTGCCGCATCCTCCTGTGTTCGACGCTGTAAGTGCCATTTCTTTGACAGAATTGCTTTTGTCGGCAGAATTAAGCCCCTCTCCATCGAGGATATGCGATTTTTCCCGGGGCTATGCCTATTTCCGTTCATATCGGCGCTCACGGGAACGGGGAAAGCATGGATCGGAAACGGACATGCCATCAGTCGATAGATGCTTGAATATTGGTACATTATTTGCATAATATGGATCTGTTAATATTTACCGACCCAATCAATACCGGGGACAAACTATGTGGATTAAAAACATGAAGATCGGTCATCGGCTGTTTCTGGCATTCGGCCTGTTAATGCTGCTCACCCTCGGAGTCGGGGTGTTTTCCATTTATAAACTCAACAAAATCTCAAAACTGACCGATATGATGTATCGCCATCCTCTGACCGTCAGCATTGCCGTTAAAGATATTCAGACACAGATCGTGGCCATCCACCGGTCCATGAAGGACATTGCACTGGCCAAGGATTTGGCCGAGATCGGAGAGGTGGCGAAAGTCATCAACTTGCATGAAAAAAAGACCTTCGAATCTTTCAAGACCGTATCGGATGCTTTCTTGGGAGACGAACAAGACGTTCAAACCGCGCGGATGGCGTTCATTGCCTGGAAGCCGATCCGGGACCGGGTGCTGCTGATGCGGCGTATCGGGAAAACCGAAGAGGCCGCCGACCTGACCAAGACGGTCGCCGCCAGCCACCTCGAGGATATGAATGAGAAAATCGAAGTGATGGCCAAATACGCCGAGTCCAAGGCAGCCGAGTTTTTGGAGAACACACACGATGCAAGGGATCGGACCATACTGATAATGGTACTGGTTCTTTCGGGGACCTTCATCTTCAGTGTATTGGTATCTGCGTTTATCACCCGGGGCATTATCAGCCCCATTGATCGCCTCAATCGTGTTGCCGCCGACATCTCCCAGGGGCTCAACGTTCGCCCGCAGAATGTGGATCGGAAGGATGAAATAGGGAAGCTTACGAAGTCCATCAACAGGATCATCGCTGCCAACAGCAAAATTGTATCCCAGGCCAAAGCGATCTCCGCCGGTAATTACGATTCGGAGATCGCACTTCGATCCGAAAACGACGGGCTCGGAAAGGCGATCTCCAAGATGACCGCCTCCCTCAAGCAGTCCCGGTCCGAAAGTCAGTCACAGGACTGGTTTCAAACCGGTCTGGCGGGTCTGAACGACGGGATGCGGAGCGATAAACCCATCGCCGACCTGTGCTGCGAGATCATCACCTACCTGGCCAAATACCTCAATGCCCAGATCGGGGCGATCTACATCATGGAAGACACAAAAAACCTGCAGCTCATGAGCAGTTATGCATTCAACACCCGAAAGCAGACATCCAATCGCTATCAATTGGGGCAGGGCCTTGTGGGGCAGGCGGCCCTGGAGAACCAGCCCATTATCCTTACTGAACCGCCTGAGGATTATCTCCGGATCACATCGGGACTGGGCAACGCCGTTCCCAATCAGATCGTGGTCTATCCCGTTTCCTTCGAAGAGCAGGTCATGGGGGTGGTGGAGCTTGGTTTTTTCGATACGGCAGATGACCGAGTTATGGCGTTCATCGAAAATGTTTCCAAACCCATCGGGGTCGCGGTCCATTCAGCCCAGGAACGGAACAAGGTGGCGGAGCTTCTCGCCAAAACGACCGAACAGGCGGAGATGTTGCGTGAAAGGGAAACCGACCTGCAGAAGAGCAACGAAGAGCTGGCCTCCCAGACCCTTGCTTTGAAGGAGTCAGAGGAACAATTGCAGGCTCAGCAAGAGGAGTTGCGGCAGACCAACGAGGAACTGGAGGAACAGACCCAGCACCTGGAAGAGCAGAAGGAATCCATCGAAAAAACCAACGAGGAACTGCGTCTTGCCCAGGAGGTGATCGAGGAAAAGGCCCAGGCACTTGAATTGAGCAGCCGCTATAAATCGGAGTTTCTGGCCAATATGTCCCATGAACTCAGGACCCCTTTAAACAGCATTCTGCTGCTGTCCAAACTGATGTCCGACAACTCCGACGGCAATCTTAACAAGGATCACGTGGAATCCGCCAAGGCGATCTATACCTCCGGATCCGACCTCCTTTCTTTGATCAACGAGGTCCTGGATCTTTCCAAGGTGGAAGCCGGAAAGATGGATTTGGCGTTAGAGGAGATCCCCCTTGAAGAGGTGAGTGCCGGCATGCGGCAGACCTTCGATCCAGTGGCGTCCAACAAGGGTCTGGTATTCGAGGTGGCCATTGCCGAGGGCCTTCCCACTGCCATCCGGACCGATCGAAAACGGGTGGATCAGGTCCTCAAGAATTTTCTCTCCAATGCATTCAAGTTTACCGAAAAGGGAACCGTCTCCCTGAGGATCGACCGTCCCGGTGACAACGTGTCGCTGAAATCGTCTGGATTGGACAGGGAAGCAACCCTTTCGCTAGCGGTTGTGGACACCGGGCTTGGCATTCCCGCCGAAAAGCAGCAGCTCATATTCGAGGCCTTTCAGCAGGCGGACGGGTCCACCAGCCGCAAATTCGGCGGTACAGGGCTCGGCCTTTCCATATCCCGTGAGCTGGCCAGGCTGCTCGGGGGGATGATCACCATCGAGAGCACACCGGGTAAAGGCAGCTGCTTTGCCCTCCACATTCCCGAGAATTTGGACGCAGGGGCATCGGAAAGAATGCTATCCGACGGCAGGCGTAGCGGCACGACAAAGACGGGGCCGCAGGTCGAAAAAGGAGCGGCTTCGGACGTCGGCCGCACCGAATCGATGCTGCCGGAACCGGTAGACGACGATCGGCGGTCGGTGTCCCCACGGGACAAGAGCCTTTTGGTTATCGAAGATGACATGGGCTTCCAAAAGGTCCTTCGGGATCTGGCGCGACAGCATGGGTTCAAGTGCCTTATCGCAGAGGAGGGGGAGACGGGACTGCAGTTTGCCGAGTACTACAAGCCGTCCGCCATCATCCTCGATATCGGGCTGCCCGGCATCAACGGGTGGACGGTCATGACCCGACTCAAGGAGAATCCGACCACCCGCCACATCCCGGTCCATTTCATCTCGGCATCGGATCGGGAGCTGGATGCCATGCGCATGGGTGCCATCGATTTTCTGACCAAACCGGTCACACCGGAGGGATTGGAGACGGTTTTTGAAAACCTGGAGCGGGTGATCACCAAGAAAGTCAAGGACCTGCTGGTGGTGGAGGATGACGAAATTCAGCAGCAGGCCATTGCCAAGCTGATCGGGAGCGGTGATGTGAAGATCACCTTTGCAGCATCCGCCAAAGAGGCCCTGAAAAAACTCAAGGGCGTGAAGTTTGATTGCATGGTCTTGGACCTGGGCCTGCCGGACATGTCCGGTGTGGATCTGCTCGCTAAGATCAAACAACGGGAAGCGCTATTTCGTCTGCCGATCATCATCTACACCGGTCGGGAACTGACCCGTGAGGAGATCGCCATTGTAGACTCACACGCAGCCTCCACGATTATCAAAGGGGTGAACTCTCACCAGAAACTGCTGGATGAAACCACTTTGTTTCTCCACCGTTTGGAAAACAATCTCGAGGAAACCCAGCGGGAAACCCTGAAAATGCTCCACGACAAAGAGGCGATCCTAAACGGCAAGAAGATGCTGGTGGTGGATGACGATATGCGGAATGTCTTCTCTCTCAAGAAGATTCTCCAGGATAAGGGAATTGAGGTGCTGGTGGGCAAAAACGGAAAGGAAGGGGTCCATTGTCTCCGCCAGAACCCGGACATGGATCTGATCCTGATGGATATCATGATGCCGGAAATGGATGGATACGAGGCCATGCAGCTGATCCGAAAGGAGGATCGTTTCAAAGATCTGCCCATTATCGCCCTGACCGCAAAGGCGATGAAGGGCGACCGATCCAAATGCATCGAAGCCGGGGCCAGCGATTACCTGCCCAAACCGGTGGATGTGGATCGACTGTATTCCATGCTAAGGGTGTGGCTGTACCGGTAGTTAACTGAAAGGTTCAGACAGCGGATTTGGCATACGTTTCAGTAGAATAGGAAGTGGTCGCCACGAACGGACAGATGCTGGATGCTGGATACTGGTTGCTGGCACTGATGATACGCGAAACCAGCATCCAGAATCCAGCTACCAGGATCAGTTGATACGGGCACGGGTTTACACCTTACCCGGTCGGTGGGTTTTGGTATGCGATAGAAGCATTGGATTAATTAATGGATGACCCGGTAACCAACCAGAGAATAGAGATCGATCTGCTGCTTGAGGCGATCTATATAAAGTACGGATACGATTTCAGGAACTATTCAAAGGCGTCGATCCGCCGGCGGGTCCGGCGCCACCTTAGTAAATCGGGCCTTTCAAACGTCTCGGAGATGCTGCACCGTGTTTTGTATGAACCGGCCTTTTTCGATAAACTGCTGCTGGATCTGACCATCAATGTCACCGAGATGTTCCGAGATCCCGATTTTTTCAAGGGGCTTCGGGATCTGGTACTGCCGGATTTGAATTCAAAGTCCTTTGTCAAGGTGTGGCATGCGGGCTGCGCCACGGGCGAAGAGGTTTATTCCATGGCCATCCTCCTCAGAGAGGGGGGGTTTTACAAGAATTTCCAAATCTATGCCACCGATACCAACGAGGCGGTCCTGCAGTCTGCGGCAAAGGGCATCTTTCCTCTGGCCAGGATGAAGGAGTACACACGGAATTATATTAAAGCAGGCGGCAGGGCGGGATTTGCCAGTTACTATACGGCCCGTTACGACCACGCCCTGATGCATCAAGATCTGAAGGAAAATATCGTGTTTTCCCATCACAACCTGGTGACCGACGGTGTGTTCGGAGAGATGAATCTGATTCTGTGTCGAAATGTTTTGATCTATTTTAACCGCGAACTCCAGGAACGGGTGTTCAAGCTCTTTACGGACAGCCTGGTCCCTGGCGGCTATTTGTGTCTGGGATCCAAAGAATCGTTACGGTTGTCAACGGTCCGGTCCAGGTTTGAATCATTGGCGGATAAAAAGAAGATATATCGGAAAAAGGGGTAGAGGAGCGTTGGGTACCGTTGGACCGGAAAAACCGTGTTTCGAAGCGATTTTGATCGGCGGTTCGGCCGGCGGTTTCAAGGCGCTGAAACAGATCCTTCCGGCATTTGTAAGCGACCGGATGCCCGGTGTGATCATTGCCATGCATCGGACCTGGGACTCGGATGACTATCTCGAAACCGCTCTTGACGCCATCTGCCCCCTGAAAGTGCGGCAGGTTGACCCGGGTGCAGCGATAGATCCCGGAGCGGTTTTCGTGGCCCCCCCCAACTATCATTTACTGATCGAAGATGACCGGACCTTTGCGCTTTCCATCGAGCATCCTGTGAACTATGCGCGGCCCTCCATCGATGTCCTTTTCGAATCTGCGGCCGAAGTATTTGAAAAGAGGATGGTGGGTGTGATATTGACCGGTGCCAACAACGACGGGAGCAAGGGGCTTGAGCGGGTGAAACACTGCGGCGGCATGACGGTGGTTCAGGACCCGACCACCGCAGAGACCCCTTCCATGCCGAGTTCGGCGATCCGGTTCGTCGATCCGGACCATATTCTGCCGCTCCACCAGATTGGACCGTTTCTGGGACAGCTTCGCAGAGATGTTTCCGGCGCAGCGCCGGCCATTCGCTCTATCGATCACGGAATCGGAATCATTCAACCCATAAGCGGGGAAAACAGCGATGGGTAACATGGAATTGCCAAAAATTCTAATCGTCGACGATCGGGATGAAAATATCATCGCCCTTGAAAAAGTGCTCCGATCCCTGCCGGTCAAAATAATTACCGCCACCTCCGGGAACGAAGCGCTGGGACTTGTGTTGGAGCATGATTTTGCACTGATTCTCCTGGATGTCCAGATGCCAGATATGGATGGCTTCGAAACGGCCGAACTGATCCGCAGCAACGATGACACCAGCCGCATCCCCATCATTTTTGTGACGGCGATCAGCAAAGAGGATAAGTATGTCTTCAAAGGCTATGAAACCGGCGCGGTAGACTACCTGTTCAAGCCGATTGATTCCGATATCCTCAAAGGCAAAGTCGTTGTTTTCATGGAACTATACCGGCAGAAGGCCAAACTGAAAAGGGTCAATGGCGAGTTAAAACGGGCCAACCGGAAAATTCTGGTGCAGCAACGGGCGGTTATCGAGGAGGAGCGGCTTAAAGTGCTGCTCCAAATGGCCGGTGCCACGGCGCACGAACTCAATCAGCCGCTCATGGCAATGTTGGGAAATATTGAATTGATGGAGCTGAACGGCACGATTCCAACGGAGGTGGAGAGTCACATCAAACGGATCAAGGAGGCCGGGGAACGAATCGCTTCCACTGTCCGAAAAATACAAACCATCAAAACCAGCGATGTAAAGCCTTATGGAGACAATTCCCATATCATCGATCTGGAACAGCCCCTTAAAATTATGTCGGTAGATACCTCGACGGAAGACTTTGAACGGTTGAATGCCTATCTGGATGACTCGACTGAGGTCCGGTTGGAGCAGTTTGCATCCATCAAATCCGCCATCGGTCATTTGGTGGGGAACCGGTACGACATGATTTTGCTGGATTACCTGCTTGAAGATGGGACGGCTTTCGATTTTTTTTCGGAAATGGAGAAATACAGCCTTGAGGTTCCCATTGTCGTGATCACCGGGCAGGGAGACGAAATCCTTGCGTCCCAGATGATACAGATCGGTGCCTACGATTATCTTCCGAAAAACCGCCTCACGGCCCAGGCGTTGAAAAAAGCAATTGCCCAGACCCAGGAGAAGGCACGCCTCAAATCAGAGATTGCAGAGGCGCAGGCCAGAATGACGGAAATGTCCACCAAAGATGAACTGACGCAGCTTTCCAACCGACGGTATTTCAACGAGGTGCTGGAAGTTCAGTATCAGCGAGCCGTCCGGTACGGCCAGGACCTCATTCTGGGGATCATCGATTTGGACCATTTCAAGCAGATCAACGACCAATACGGCCATCCGGCCGGGGACCAGGTGCTGATTCAATTGGGCCAGACCCTTAAGTCCGCAATGCGTCAGGATGATCTGGCATGCCGGTACGGCGGGGAGGAGTTTGCGTTTATCCTGCCCGGCACCGATATGGATCAGGCGCAGATCGTATGCAAACGGCTTCACGCCGCCATTGAATCGATGGATGTCACCTATAACGACCGGGAGATCCGCGTAACAGCCAGTATTGGGATGGCCACGGCCACCGGCACCGATTCCTCCGAAACGCTCCTCTCCCAGGCCGATACCGCCCTGTATCGCGCTAAGAAGGCCGGCCGAAACCGAGTGGAGGTTTATGTCGGATAAGGGGCGTAATTTTCCATATACCACTCCCGTGCTTCGTATGCCTGAAGTAGATGTTCCGACGGAACATTGTAGGGAATGTCTCACCCGGGTGCGAAAGTGTATCCCCGACGGCCTCCGGCCGCCAGGCTGATCAGGGCGTCTTCTTTGGGTGAAATCATTCCCAGCATTAAACTGGTGGTCAATTTGAGATTTCCGCCGAACCCCTTGCCGTACCGGTATGCCATATCCCGGACATACGATAGGTTCATCTGTTCATCCACTGCAAACCCGTGGGTGTTCACCTTGCAGACCTCTTCAAGAACCTTGCTGCAATTGCCGCAAATGAAAAATGAGGAGGTCGATCCGGCCCCGTGAATCGCTTCGATAGCCGGGTTACAGTTGGGTGTGACAAATTCGGCGAAGGTCTGGGGCCGAATCTGTGACGCCACCGGATCCACAATGGCGATGATGTCGCACCCCATCTTTGCGTAAAATTCCGCTGCCCGGCCTCCCACTTCTCCCGCGAATTTGAGGATCTCATGGGCGAACTCCTTTTTCCTTAAAAGCGCTGTAAAGATCTGAGGACCGGCAAGGTGGGACGCCAGCGTCAGCGGACCGCACAAAAGGCCGAGCATGGCGCAGTCCAGTTCCTCCAGCTGAGGCTTGGCAATGGCGGCGGCTTCGAACAGAACGGGCCATCGACCATCTTCTGCGCTGGGAAGGGTGAGGCCAGCCGTTTGGGGAATCACTTTCTCACAGGGATGAGAGGTGACCGAAGGGACGTTATCTTCCCAATAGGCGGTCTCGCAACCCATGCTCTCCGCTTCAATGGAAAGGTCGAACAAAAGAGGGATGCCGTCGGCGTGATAGTGGCCCGCAGCGTGAACCACTCCCTTGGCCAGAAGTCTGGCATCTTTTAAAAACCGGTCTGCCGGTTCGTTGATCAGCGCAGCACAATGAACCCCGGCATAGGGTAGCCATGGGGGCATGTCGGTCGCTTTGCCGCGGGTAGCGTCGATGAGCATCTGTTTGGCCATAGTTACCTCTACTGTTCCGTAAATCATTTAAACTCACCCGGTCGGCACGAGGGATTTCCGCGTCGGCATCATCCGATCCTGGGTGCTGGATGCGGGTACCGGGTTTCTGGATTCTGGTTTTATCCAGCATCAAGAATCCAGAAACCAGATCCAGTTGCACTAAAACGGGAACTCCACCCCCAGTTCAGCGATTTCGTCCTTGATCCGGCGGTACATGTCGTAGTGCTCCGGTATGGGCAGGGCTTTTTGGACATCGTAGCATTCCTGGTACTCCTTGCCTTTAGAGGCAGTGGCCGCCTCGTCTTCATATTGGGCCAGCAGTTTCAAGGCGATTTCGTTTGCCTGCTCCCGATTCATCCCCATGTTGGCCACGGCATGACCCACCTCCACACCCAGGCGTGCCTCCATGGGCGTTGCCCGATTGCGATACTTGTTGCGAGTGGAGGCCATCTCCCACAGGTGCCAGCCGCTCACCGTGCTGACCAAGGCATGGCAGGCGGTTTCCCGGAACAGCATTTCGGTCATGGGGCCGGCGTTGGCAAAACCGTTGGATGTATAGAGCAGTTTGCTGTTGCGCGAAAGGGCCTGACCCGCCATGGCGATGGGCCAGAGCAGTTCCCGGGTGGTGTTGGAACCCCAGTTGAGATGAAATGGAAAATGCTGGTTGAAAATCGCCCCGTGGATGAGAAGTCCCTTTAAGCTGTAGGCCACCAATGTGACGGCCACCCCTTCGGAACCGCCGCACCACCCGCCGTAGATGGGGCCGGTGAGGTTGCCGGTGTAGCAGCCGTACTGGGCGTAGTGCACCGAACGGTTGAGCAGGGTGTCGGCGGTCTTGAACTCGGTGAGGGATCCCACGAGACGGGCATCCGATGTGCGAACGCCCCAGGCGTTGTCGGAGACGGCGATCTGCCCCGCATCATGCTCCGCGGTCCCAACGGCTACGAAAAAGGTGCCGGGCCGTCCCGCCTGCCGGGCCGCCAGCCGCATGTTGTAGATATGCTGGATACACCCGTTGATCTCGGTGGGGCCGCCCGATTCAATCAATTGACCGATGGCGTCTTCAAGAATCGGGGCGCAGAAACCGTCCAGGAGCGGTTCCTTGAGATAGGCGGCGCACAGGGAGTGGTGCAGGTGCTCATCCACCGTGATATCCGGACTGAAGATGCAAAACGGTGGCTCGGTATCTTCTACCTTCCGGTGTTTCCACAATTTGGCATCCTTGCCTTCACCGACCCAGTACTGGTCTTTGGCCATGTAAAGCGCCTCTTTGATCTCCTGGTCCGTGACGTTTATAATCCGGTGGGAGTCGGTGTTGTAAACCCCCACCTCACGGAAAAGATCCCATCCCGCCTGCCAGATGCGGTCGGCCATATCGTCGTCGGCCGGTACCGGCGTGCCGGGATCATATTTGATCTCATATTGCTTGATCAATTTCTTGAGGGTCGGGGTAAAAAGCTTGGGCAAAAAATCATCTTCTTCCATGTGAGGGCCGGTCTTGGACCGCTCCATCATCTCCCATAAGCGATAGGCTGTGGTCATCTGATTCCTCCTATGCAATCAATGCCGTCATCTTGTCGGCGGCGCAGTTGGCGTCTTCACAGTAAAGATCGGCCCCGATCTTGTCCGCCCACATCTGGGAGGTGGGCGCTCCGCCGATCACCACCTTGTACTTGTCGCGGATTCCCTTGTCTTTTAAAAATTCGATGATCTCCTGCTGCCGCGGCATGGTGGTGGTCATCAGGGAGGAGGCGCCGATGAAATCGGCCCCCATCTCCTCGGCGGCCTTGATAAATACAAGGGAATCCACATCATAGCCGAGGTCCTTGACTTCGAATCCCTTGGTTTCCAGCATCAGTTTGACGATGTTTTTTCCGATCTCGTGCAGGTCGCCTTTTACCACGCCGAGGACGACTTTACCCTTGGCCAGCACCTGTTCCATTCCCTTCAGTTCGGGTTTAACGATCTCCACCACCGCTGTGAGGGCTTCACCGGCCAGCATGACCTCGGGAAGAAAAATGTCGAGATTGGCAAACATTTCCCCGACACGCTCCATGGTCCGGGTCAGTCGATCCAAAATCTTAACGGGATTTGTTCCACCTGCCAAAAGTTCCCGGGCCAAGGTTTCCGCATCCTCCTTCTCACCCTCTTCCACCAGTTTGCTCAATTGGTCCAATGACATGATATCCTCCAGGTAAGTATTCTCTTTCAATCCTTGTTTTCTCACCGTAACCGTACGGTGTTCTGTTTGGGATAACCCAAAAGTGTCTGAGTACAGCCGCCTTTTGTTCGGCGCTGATGTTCTCTGGCAGGACTTCTAAAATATTATTAATATATTTGTCAAGTGATTAATAATATTTTTATGTTGACATTATAACCGCAACGGGTAACATACAGGAACAGTCCCGTACCATTCGGCCCAACGCCATGCACGGTGGAGCACTATGAACAAAGAAGAGGCCTATGAAAATCTGAGGGTTGAGATCGTCACCAACGAGGTGGCCCCCGGGCAGATCCTCAACGAAAAAGACCTGATGGCCCGTCTCGGTATCGGGCGATCCCCGTTGCGGGAGGTGCTGTTTCGCCTGCAGGAGGAGAACCTGATCAAACCGCTTCCCCGACTCGGGTATATGGTGACCACACTGGATATTTCGGAGGTGCGGGAATTGGTGGAGCTGCGCCGGGAACTGGAGGGCTTTGCCGGATATCTCGCCGCCATGCGCATCTCCGATACACAGCTTGAAAAGCTCAAGGGTATCATCCGGGAGGCGGCGGAAGGCAACGGGGAAACGCCGTCTGTTTCCAACATCTCCGAATATTTCGACACACGATTCCACGACCTGCTCTACCAGGCAGCCGGCAATCAGAAACTGGTCAAAGTCCTCCAGGATCTCCATATCGCTATGCTCCGCATCTGGTTCCACGTGGGCCTGGATGCCATCGGGTTTTCCCAGCAGGCGGACAATCTGTATGTGGTACTGGAGGCATTGGAGAAGAAAGATCCGGATAAAGCCCGGGCAGCCATGGAAGCACATGTGGATCTGTTTGCTGCGGAGGTCAAGGAGAAATTCCTGTAGGTACGCCCGGCCGATCGGCCTTGATTCCACCAACCCACCTGTCAGGAGTCTTGAATCATGAATACCGAATTTGAATCCCTATGCGCCCCTGCCTACCGGCTGCTCACCCAATCCCAGATCGAACGACTCCATACTGCGACACTGGAGCTCCTTGAAACTGTCGGGATTCACTTCCAACACCGAGAAGCCAGGCAAATTCTGGCCGATGCCGGGTGTCGGTTGGGGGAGGGGGATCAGGTGTTTCTGCCCGCCGGCCTGGTAGAGGATGCCATCCGCAGTGCCCCTTCCCGGGTCACCCTATACAATCGAACGGGAGATGCGGCCATGCGCCTTACGGGACGCCGCATTCACTTCGGCATGGGAACCGATCTGGCCAATACATGGGATCTTGAGACCGGTCGGCTGAGGCAATCCTTCCTTAAAGACGTGAAGACCGCTGTTACCATTGCCGACGCACTGCCAGAGATCGATTTTATCGCTTCCTATGCCATCCCCAACGATTCGCCCTCCAATCTGATGTATCTGGATGCCTTCAAGGCGCAGTTGGAGGGATCGGGCAAACCGATCTTTTTCACGGCCGCCGGGTTTGAGGATATCACTCTGATCCGTGAGATGGCCGCTGCCGTTGCCGGTGGCAATGATGAATTGCGCGAAAAGCCGAACCTGATCCATTATGCAGAGCCGCTCAGCCCCCGGATCCATACCCGGGGTGCCATCGACAAGCTGCTATTCTGTGCGGACCATCACATCCCGGTCACCTACGCGCCGGGCATGATGGCGGGTGCCACCGCACCGGTTACCCTGGCCGGAGCCCTGACCATGGGCAATGCCGAAGCCTTGAGCGGGTTGACCCTGCATCAGTTGCGGTCCAAAGGGGCGCCCATCATATCGGGTATCGGGATGGCCACCATGGACATGGCCCGCGCCACCTGTATTTACGGTTGTCCGGAATACCGGCTGGCGCTTTCCGCCTGCGCCGATCTCTACCATCACTACCGGATTCCCATGTGGGGCACGGCCGGCGTGACGGACGCCAACTGCCTTGACCAGCAGGCCGGTATGGAGTGGGGTGTCTCGTTGACGATCAACGCCATGGCCGGTGCAAACCTGATTCACGATATCGGCTATATGGGACAGGGGCTGATCGGGAATCCCGCTGCCCTGGTGATGTGCGATGAGATCATCAGCTATGTGAAGCGGTTTATGCGTGGGTTCGAGATCGACGATTTCCACATCGATATGGAGGAGATCCGGCGGGTGGGTGCAGGGGGGAACTTCCTAGCTTCCAAACATACCGCCCGGATGTTCAAGAAGGAGCACTGGTACCCAAAGGATATGAATCGGGACACCGTTGCGGCGTGGGTCGAAGCAGGAGGGCGTAAGTGGGGGGATAAAGCCGTTGAACGGGCCCGGGAGATTCTCAAAACCCATCGGCCGGTTCCCCTGGAAGAGAGCGTCCGGCTGAGGCTGAATGAAATACGTGAAAGGGCGCTGAAGGAACTTAAAGATGTACAATTTACCACCTGACATTTGAAGAAGATGAGATGGAGATGCCGACGTTTTTGATCCAGGATCCCGGTATCTGGATACAGCTTAATGTTAAACCTGAGATGATCTCAAACCTGCTTTCCCGATAATGCGCCATTGCGGGATGGCCGGTTGTCTAAGGCTATAAATATCTATAATTAATTGACATTTTTAATTTTTACCTATATGCCATAACAGCAACTTCCACCGATTAACTGAAGGGAACCTATTGTGGTTAGCTTTGGCTCCTCCTGGTTTCGCAGAATTGTACTGGCTGGATTGAGTGTTTTCATTATCATCACCGTTACGCTGGGCGGGTTGATCATAGAGCGCAACAAAGCGGTGAATCTTCAGGATATCGATGAAAACCTGAAAGGTATCCTATCCATCGGCCAGGATCGACTTGACCTGTGGCTGGAGGAGAGAATCTCTTACATGGGCCGACTGGGACGGGATCCTGAACTGGTTGATATTACCAAGCGCCTGCTGAATGTCGTCCCCAAAAAACGGGCATTGCTTGCTTCCAGTGCCCTCCGGGAGGTTCGGTTCTTTTTTCGGCATAGCTTCGGCATTTTCCCCAACATCGGATTTTTCATCATCAACCCCGACCATATCAGTGTTGGCTCCATGCGGGACGCCAATATCGGCACCCGAAATCTCATTGCTAAGCAGCATCCGGAGCTTTTGCAAAGGGCCTTTCAGGGAGAAGTGGGATTTATTCCCCCCATCACATCGGATGTTCATCTTGACCAATCAGCCCAAACGAAAAAGCCGCCCACGATGTTCTATATCGGTCCGGTTCAGGACAAAGATGGACGCGTCATAGCGGTGGTTACACTTCGCGTGGATCCGCGTATGGATCTGGCCCGTTCCATGAAGGCTTTCGGGACCATGGGGTCTGAAGAAGCCTATGCTTTCGACCGCAATGGCCGCATGCTCTCCCCGAGCGGGTTCGAGGATCAGCTTCGCAACATCGGGCTGTTGGCCGAAAACCAGGACAGCGCATTTAATATCGAGATTCGCGATCCGGGCGTCAATATGGTTGAAGGACAGCGACCCGGCATCGACAGGTCCAAACAGCCCCTGACCCTTATGGCTTCAAAAGCAGATGCGCTGCGGCAGCAAATGGAAAAGGCCAACATTCACCATGGCCACTCAGCCATCGAGTCGAACCTTGAAGGGTACCGGGATTACAGGGGAGTGCCGGTATTTGGTGCCTGGCGCTGGTGCGCGAATTTTGACATGGGGCTTGCGGTTGAGATCGAAGTTGCAGAGGCATTGGCCAGTCATTACCAGGTACGGATGATGATTTTCGGTATTCTTGGCTTCACCCTTTTATTGTCGACGGGTGCGATCGTCTTTGTCTTGATAGTCGGAGAACGCACCAGCCGGGCGCTCATACGAGCCAAAGACACGCTGGAGGATAAAGTCTCCGAACGGACGGCGGAACTGGAGAAAAAACAGGCACAGCTTAAAACCACAGAGGCGCATTCCCGCCTGCTGCTTGATTCTGCCGGGGAAGGAATCTTCGGCGTGGATGCTAAGGGGATTTGCACATTTGCGAACCCCGCCGCTCTCAACCTGCTGGGTTACCATGGTGACACGCTTGTCGGTAAACATATGCACCCAACCATCCACCACTCCCGAGAAGACGGAACCGCCTATCCACTGGCGGACTGCCCGATGTTAAGGGCCTATGTAAAGGGGACCTCACATCGTGTGGAAGAGGAAGTATTGTGGCGAAAGGACGGCTCTTTTTTTTATGCCGAATATTCAAGTACACCCATGGAAAAAGATGGGCAGCTGGTAGGCGCCGTGATCACCTTCAATGATATTACGGATCGAAAGGCAGCGGAAGAGCGGTTCGCCGCCCTGCTCGAATCCGCGCCCGATGCCATGGTGGTTTCCAACGAAACCGGTGATATCTTGTTGATCAATTCACAGGCAGAAGCAGTCTTTGGGTATTCCCGCGATGAGCTTATCGGTAAAAAGATAGAGATCTTGGTTCCAGAGGAAATTCGGGAGCGCCATCCCGGTTATCGTGCAAAGTTTTATTCTGACCCAAAGCGTCGAGCCATGGGAATTCGCGACGATTTTTTTGGTTTTGCGAAAGATGGGCGAAAAATTCCCATAGATGTCGGTCTCAGTCCCATCGAGACGGAAGAAGGGATGATCGTGGTCGCGTCCGTTCGCGACATTACCGACCGCAAACAGGCGGAAAACAAGCAGCGGCGCGAATACCAGATACGATCGGTCCTTAACGAGTTGCTGAGCCTTTCACTGGAAGATCTCTCCCTTGATGAGTTGTTGGATCGGGTGATCGATATCATCACTTCGATTCCCAAACTGGTTTTTGAGGTAAGGGGCGCCATATTTATCATGGACAGGGAGACGGAAACACTGACACTGAAAGCACATCGTGGTCTCCATCCCAGTCTACTCGAAAAATGTGCCACGGTGGCGTCCGGGCATTGCCTGTGTGGACGGGCGGCTGCAACCCGGGAATTGGTTTTTGAAAACCATTTGAACGATAAACATGATGTGATGTTTGATGGTATCGCCGATCACGGTCATTACTGTGTTCCTGTATTGTCATCATCAAAGCAGCTACTCGCCGTTTTCACCGTATATGTTGAATCGGGGCATCAATATCATGAAGAGGAAGCGCTGTTCCTCAAAAATATTGCGGGTGTGCTCTCCGGTATCATCGAGCGAAAGAACGCAGAGGAAGAGGCAAAATACGCTGCAATTGTCATTCGGGAAAAGGAAGAACAATTAAGTGCTGCTATCAACAGCATGGTCGGTGGTTTTTTCATGGTCGACAACCAGCTCAATTTCCAGGTTTCCAACGAGCAGTTTTGCAGGTTATATGATATTCCAAAAAATTTGGCGGAAAGGGGAAAGCCGCTTTCAAGTTTTTTACGTGTCCGCGCCGAGCGAGGCGAGTACGGACCCGGCAATCCGGATGATTTAGTGAAAAAACGGCTTGAGATGTACGATGACGCCGAGCAAACTCAGCAGATCCTACGGTATGAAGACCAAATCCCCGGCGGTCGAGTTGGAGAAGTCTATCGGGCACCCACAGAAGACGGTGGCCTCGTGTTCGTCATCAACGATGTTACGGATCGAAAAAAAATGGTGGAGGATTTGAAGCAGGCCAGGGTGGATGCTGAGACAGCGACCCAGGCCAAAAGCGATTTTCTGGCCAACATGAGCCATGAGATCCGCACGCCCATGAACGCGATTATGGGGATGTCTCATCTGGCGCTGAAGACCGACCTGAGTCCCAAACAATTCGATTATCTGAAGAAGATCGATACTTCGGCCAAATCCCTGCTGGGGATCATAAACGACATACTGGATTTTTCAAAGATTGAAGCCGGTAAGCTCGACATGGAGATGGTTTCATTCGATCTGACCGAAACCATCGAAAATTTCGGCAACATGATTACCGTCAAGGCCAGGGAAAAGGATCATCTTGAAGTGCTGTTTCACCTGGATCCGGAGGTTCCCCGGTTTTTAAAAGGAGACCCATTAAGGCTGGGACAGGTATTGGTCAACTTAGGCAACAACGCCGTCAAGTTTACCGAAACCGGAGAAATCGTCCTGACCACTAAATTGCTGGAAACATCTCCCGATGGAGATGCGCTCACTGTCCGGTTTTCAGTTCGCGATACCGGCATCGGCATGACAGCGGAGCAGCAATCCAAGCTGTTTAAAGCGTTTTCCCAGGCGGACACCTCTACGACTCGCAAGTTTGGCGGAACCGGTCTGGGCCTGGCCATCTCAAAGCGACTCGTAGAGATGATGGGGGGCGATATCCAGGTAGAGAGCGAACCGGGTAAGGGAAGTGAGTTCTCCTTTACATCGGTTTTCGGTGTCGGCGAACAGTCGGAACGTATGGCGATGGTGCTGGGTGACGACCGGTTGTCCCTGAAGACGCTGGTGGTGGATGACAGCCGGACGGCGCGGCAGATCCTCAAAGAGATGTTGGATGTCATTTTGTCCGATGTGCAAACCGTCGCTTCCGGAGAAGAAGCTGTGGAACTCATAGCCGGTCAGGCGGAAACATCTCCGTTTCAACTGATTCTGATGGATTGGAAAATGCCGGGAATGGACGGTTTTGAAACCAGTGTGGAGATACTCAAGCGGTCCCACGGGCAGTCCTCACCAAAGATTATTCTCGTAACGGCCTATGATCCCGGGGAGGCGCAGCAGAAGGCCCGCCAGGTCGGCATTAAACGGGTCATTTCCAAACCGGTTTCCCTCAACAGCCTGCTCGACGCAATTCTCGGGTCCATGGGAGACACCGAGATGCCTTCTAAGATAATAAAAGAGACAAGCGGCCCTGAAATGGCTGTCGCCAAAGCCATCGGGGGGGCTCATATTTTACTTGTGGAGGACAACGAAATCAACCAGCAGGTGGCCTCTGAAATACTGGCGTCGGCCGGTCTCAAAGTGGATGTGGCCAATGATGGAAAGGAAGGCGTCGAGGCCGTTGGCAAAAAGGTCTACGACGCAGTATTGATGGACATCCAGATGCCGGTGATGAGCGGGATCGACGCCAGCATTGCTATTCGGAAGAATCCACGTTTTAAAGATCTTCCCATTATCGCCATGACGGCCCATGCCATGACCGGAGATCGGGAAAAGAGTCTGGATGCCGGAATGGTCGACCACGTGACCAAGCCCATCGATCCAGAGGAACTCTTTTCCGCGCTGACGAGATGGATACCCCCACGCGAGGGCCTGGGAGGCGGTGCCATGGAAAAGAAAGCGCCCTTAAAGGAAACGGGGCAGGATATCCATATCCCCGAAATCGATGGCATTGACACGGTTTCCGGAATCAAGCGCGTTGGCGGCAATCGGAAATTGTACCGGAAGCTGCTGGTCAAATTTTATGATGAATATCCCGACACAAGGGAGGATATAGAAAGTGCCCTGGCACAAGATGACAGGGAGCTGGCCCAGCGCCTGGCCCACACGGTCAAAGGCGTGGCCGGAAACATCGGGGCCGGCGATCTCCAGGTGGTCGCGGGACAATTGGAAACTGCCATAAAGACCGGGGCGGAAACGGATTTTCAGTCTCTGATCGCGGGTTTTGGAAAACAGTTGGACCAAACCCTGAACGCGCTAAAGGACTTCGTTTCAAGCCAGGCGGCTGAAACTGAGGAAAAAAATAGGGGGCAGGCCGGGAGTATGGAAGAACTGCGGATCTTGCTGGAAAAGATCCAGCCTCACATAAAGGCCCGCAAACCTAAATTGTGCAAGGAAGTAATGGAAGAGATCCTGTCGGTTCAATGGCCGGGTGAATTTGGAGAAGGCGTGTCCCAGCTGGCCAAATGGGTCCGTAAATACAAGTTTAAAGATGCACTGAAGATCGTTGATGACATCAAGGAGCAAGCTCAGTAAGCGATCTTTCAAATAAAGAAAATGGGAGATCAACCTTCGAGTCCCATTCTATGTCGTCGTGTATCATTTTACGATCCGGCGGCGTTCCTTAACAAAATATCCTCTTGATTTTTTCTGAAAACCATAATATAATAGCGTTATATAAAGTTATTTATTTAAAAATCACAACAACGGTTCATCTTGGAGTATCCCGACTTCCCATATCGCATGGAAGAGTGGAGGTATAACGAGTGACACCCAAGTATGATTATAAGAAAAGGATCGAGAAAGGGTATCATTATCTGGGTATCCGGGTTATCCGCTACCGCTGGGCGATTCTGCTGATAACGGCTGTTGTTGCAGGTCTGGCGATTATCCAGCTTCCAAAACTGAGCATTGCCACCTCAGTGGAAAGTATGTTTACACGGCATGACCGGATCCTTTCCGATTACCAGCGATTTAGAAATCAATTCGGGCATGACGAAAAAATTGTACTTCTGGTTTCCTCTCCCGATATCTTCGGCACTGAATTCCTCGCCACCCTCAAGCAATTTCACGGAGATCTGGAAAATTCGCTGCCGCTGCTGAAAGAGGTCACCTCCCTGGCCAACGCCGCCTATGTCGAATCCGATGACAGCGGTGTACATGCCGGGGGCTTTCTCGATGAACTGCCCGCATCTGATGAAGAAGCGCAGCAGTATCGAAAGCGCGGCCGTTCCTATCCGGGATTCGAGAATCGGTTTTTTACTCCGGATGGCAAGCATGCCACCGTCGTTATCAAAACCCAGGCGATCTCGGCCCTGTCGTCCGATGGCCTGCGGTTGCGGGGGTATGCCCGGGGGGTCAAAGGCGGGACAGAAGCGCTTGTTCCCCCATCGGAGCAGCAGTCGATTTCACAAGTCGAGAACATTGCGGTCATCGGCATTGTCGAGGCGGTTATCAAGGAATACCAGGCGCCGAATTTTCGCATCGCCTTCAGTGGAACGCCGGTTTATCAGTATCATGTCGAACCCATGGTCCGTTCCAATATGAAGAAGATGTGTATCGCGATCCTCCTTGTGCCGATTCTGCTTATGCCGATTTTGTTTGGACGGGGTTCGGGTGCTTTCCTGCCTCAAATCACAGCTATTCTGGGCCTGTTGGTGGCGTTGGGTATGATGGCGCTTCTGTCCGTGCGCTTCAGCCGGACCTCATCCATGTTGCCCTCAATCCTGCTGTCCATCGGCCTGACCGCACCCATCCATTTCCTGGTGGTCTACTACAAGCACCAAAAGCGGGTCGGAAAGTACCGGGGCCTGATCGGTACCATGAAACACTCCGGATTTCCCATCACCATGACCAGTTTTACCACCGTCGCGGGATTGCTGTCATTTTCTTTTTCGGATATCGCTCCTATCGCGGATTTGGTAAATTTTACGATTGTCGGCATACTTGTCATCCTGGTGTTTACCCTCGTCACTATTCCGGCCTTTCTATCCATACTGGAGGTTGTCGAGGGCTCGGAGAAGGGCGAGGCGGCTTATGAGGCTTCCATATTCAACCGGACCCTGCTGGCATTGGGCCGCATCGGTGTGAACCGGGCGCAACTCGTTTTCTATCTGTTCCTGGTCGGCGCCCTCGTGGTGGGGTTTAACATTCCCCGGCTTCATTTTTCCCACAACCAGCTGCATTTTTTCGCAGAAGAATCCGATTTCATGCAACAGGTTCGGATGATTGAAGAACGAACCGGAGGATTCCGGTCACTGGAAATAATGATCGACACACAGCGAAAAAGGGGAGTTGTCGAACCTGATCTGCTTCAGAAAATAGAGAAACTGGATGCCTATTTGAGATCGGAGAAGGATGCCAAGGGGCGCGCATATATCGGCAGTACCCGGTCACTTGTCGATCTTGTCAAAGAGATCTCTTGTGGACCCCCGGGAGCAGATGAGAGCGATTGTACGATTTCTGAAGATCATGAGGCATTGACAACGCAATTTGAACACGTCAGCCGCATTCTTCCTGAGGCGTTGCGGAAATATACAGACGCTGATCTGCGCACCGGCCGGTTAACCGCCATGATGTACTGGCGGGATGCCGCCCATGATGTCGATTTCATTGCGCGGGTACGGGAGTATGCCGCAACGCTTTTCGACGATGGTGCCGATGTAACGGTCACCGGTATTGCCTCCATCAATTCCGGCATCATCAACGCGATGATGAAGAGCCTCGCCATCGGTTACAGTACGGGGTTTCTTCTGATTACAGTCCTGATGATTCTTGCTATCGGAGAAGTGCGATTGGGATTACTGGCCATGATTCCCAATCTGTTGCCGATTGTCATGGGCCTGGGGATCATGGGGCTTTTACAGATACCGCTGAATACATATAACCTGATTGGCGGCAGTATCGCCATCGGATTGGCCGTGGACGACACCATCCATTTCTTCCATAATTTTCGCTATTACTACCTGAAATCCGGTGATATCCACTTTGCCGTGAAGGAGACGTTGGGTACGGCCGGCAGGGCGCTGTTGGCAACCACTTTGATTCTGGTTTCCAGCTTCTGGATGCGGCTTTACAGTGACCTGAAAGTGATCGCCGATTTCGGTTTGGTGCTGGGTTTTGCGTTGTTCATCGCTTTTCTGGCCGATGTCCTGCTTGCACCGGCTCTGCTTCGGATGTTTTACGGGGCCGAGCAGATGGAACCCGTGAAACGACTGGGTGTACCGAGGGCACAGAAAATATGATTTCAATGAAAGGCATCCTCAAAACCGCGGCGCTGTACCTTGCCTGTTTTGCCGGCATATCGGCGGTGGTATACGCTTCCATAGCGGTTTACGCCCAAAAGACATTCTATCTCGACAAAAAGCAATGGCATCCGGCGGAGCCGGAAACCCAGCATATCGATTTGGCCCGACTGAAAAAGGCGCTCGATTACGTCAATACGCGCCTGCCCACCGCCCGGAGTCTGCTACTGCTCCGCAACGGCAAAACGGTCGTCGAAAAATACTACTGGCATGGGGGTCCCATGGAGACGGATTACCTGCATTCCCTGAATCTCCCCATTCTCCAGGTCCTGGTCGGGATCGCCATCGATCGTGGCCTGATAAAGGGGCCGGAGCAACCCCTGTCCGCTTTTTTCCAAAAACATGCAGCGCAGCGCGGGTCAGAAGATCGTCCCTTGCTGACGCTAAGGCACCTGCTAAAGGCACAGGCACCGCTGATTTGGGGGGCCCGGAACCCGAACTATTGGGATCTGTTCTACGCCAAAGATAGAACGGGGGCCAGCCTGGAAGTCATTTCCCGGCAAGAGACAACGCCCCAACCGTCGATCAACTTTGCTGCTGCCTATCTGTTGAGCCGGGTCATTGAAAAGATGTCCGGGCATAGCGTATTCAAGTTTGCTTCCCGGCATCTGTTTCAGCCCCTGGGCATTTCAACCTACACAACCGATGATGAAGACCGGCCACTCGACCCGATGGTCGGGTTTCAGCTCAAAGCACTGGATCTAGCCAAGATTGGCTATCTATTGTCCCAGGAAGGAAGGTGGGAGGACCGGCAGATCGTCTCGAAGAGGTGGATCCGCGGGCTGCTTTCCGATGTGCCCTACGCTGAACTGGCGGATACGAAAGGGGGCAGCTGGGTCAGAACAAAGATCAGCGATCACGAGGGCCTGGTGGGGAGAGGTGACGGGGGACAGTATCTGGTCCTGATGCCGGCTTTGCAAGTCGTGGTGGTCACGACATCCACAAGCCGCTTCCCGCTTTCAGAAGACAAGGGTCATGACCGATTGCTGGAGCTGATTGCAGAAGCTGTTTTGGATTCACCCGACCCGTCGGGGATGGGAGTCGAACCGGAGCCCAAAACAGAGACGGCGTCATGGAATTATGCCGGCATTCTTGAGCCCAACTATGTCCTCTCCACACCCGTGCCACAGGAGATACTGGAATTTTTTCATCAATTTGCAGAGGATGTCGCGAGTAAGGATACCCCTCGTATCGCTCGAAATTATGCGCGCGCCTACGATCACAGCAGGGATACCTTTACCTCCCCGTCCCGTCTGATGTTCAGCGGAAGCCCGCCTCCTATGGAGTATGTCCACGTTACCAAAATCCGTATCGAAAACAACAGAGCCTATCTTCGAGGCAGTTTGAAATTTAACTACTGGACTTACGCTGGCTCACAGGGCGTGTTCCCACTTGAAAATTTAATTAAGCTGAAAGGTCGGTGGAAATGGCTCGGGTTGCCCGAAAAGACCGCCATCCTGGATCGCGACGACTATTTTGATGCCGAGCTGAGCGAGGAGCAGCATCACTTTTTGAACGATTGTTCCGGTCCCCTGGTGGGCGACGGTTCATTTTTCGGCAGCGATTGTTTTGCTGAGACTTTCCAAGTAGCCGGAGGAGGGAGAGAACTGCTTAAAAATCGCCTCAAACCTTTTTTGAAGGATCGCTCCAAAGGGCGTCTGCATGTGACCGGATTGCAGCCGGATGGTGCAGCCTATAAGGTGCAGGGCTATATAGAAGGGGGGGCGCTGGGTGATATGGGTTTGCCCGGCGATCTTCATATCGTGAAAGAAAATGGCGTTTGGAAATGGCAGGGGATCGTCGATTCTTAGACGATGTGAATGGAATTCAGTATTGGAAAATCAACCGGAGTCGCCACAGGCACTGGCGTTCCAGGCCTTAAGCGCCATCTGACGGGCCTCGGGTGTAAAGAACCATGGGTCAATCATGCCCTTGAGCCAGGCGCGATATTCTTCCCGTGGGATTCCGAATCGGGCGTAATCGATCTCCACCCCCTCCATCGTGAAACGCCAGAGCTTGTCTGCATCTTTGACGAGTTTGTCGTTTAGCGACAGAGCGGTGGCTCTTGTGTCATGACCGTCAATGATCTCCGATATCTCCCTGATTTTTAATTCATCATGGCCAAGCTGGTCAAGGATCTGCCGGGCGATTCGGGCACCTTCCGTTTCATGCAACCGCTGGGTCGCCCGGTCCTTGGCACCCGGACCGAAGGCACCCAACTGCTTTTCTTCAGGTACCATTTTCCACCCCACATCGTGCAGCAATATGGCGGGTATGACGATATCTTCGTCCGCTTCGGGGTAGTATTCCAGCAGGCGGATGGCAAACTGATGGGAGATGGGGACGTGAACATCGTTTTGGCGGGTGTCCCAGTAGGAAGCGGCTATCCGGTAAACCTCGTCATAACCGGGTAGGGCGCCTCTTTTTGTTAGCGTGTCGATCACGGGGTTTCGTCGAATAGCTGGTCCATCACCTCAAGCGCCAGGCGGGCGGATACGGTGGCGGGCCCGCCGCCCATCTCGATGCCAACCTCCACCGCTTCCAGCACCTCCTGCTGGGTCGCCCCTTTCTCGACTGCCCGCGTGATGTGGTACTGGATTCCAGACTCGCAGTTGATCACCACTGAAATTCCTGCTGCGATAAGTTCCTTTAGTTTGCCCTTCAGGGCACCGTCTGAAAAGGCGGCGTTTTCCATATCCAGAAACAACTTGTAGACCTTGGAATCGAGCTGCATCAATTTGGTATGCGATTTTTTGCGCTGCCATGTAATTTCTTCCAGTTTCGACATCCGCTTCTCCTTTCATGACCGGCATGCCATCACCACATCCCGCATCTTTCATACCACCGCCGCCGGCCGGAGTGGTCCTGCAAGGATTGAATGGGACTGCTAATACCAGAACCGGCCATGTTTGTAAATTGGATCGTCTGGGCTGCTTGTTTTTCCATGCAAATCTGTGTAGTAGGTAAGCATATTCGGGTTTTACCCGGCCGAGATACCTGGATTCATATGGGATGCGCCAGTTTCAAAACATTTTGCTCCAACGCAGAGATTTATCCGCCTCTGGAGGATTTATCCCTCATTGGTTGGAACCATCCACCCATAGCGGGAACCATCCGCCGAAGACAGGGGGGTCAAAATGGGACGGTTTGAAACTGGCTCGGATGACAACCTTATAACGAATGCTTGGCGTTCATCGATCCGACGGTAAAGCGCAATGAAAAACAGGACCATCCGCACATCCAAACCGCCCTGGCTGCGGCGGCGGCTTCCTTCCGGACCGGAATATGAAAAGGTCCGCACCCTCATCCGCAGCGGAGACCTGCACACCGTCTGCCAGGAGGCCAAGTGTCCCAACCAGTTTGAATGCTTTTCATCCCGGACCGCCACTTTCTTGATATTGGGATCCCAATGCACCCGTAGCTGCGGTTTCTGCAATATCGAATTAGGGGATGCAGGGCCGCCGGACCCGGATGAGCCGGACCGAGTGGCACGGGCGGCGGAAAAGATGAAGTTGCGCTATGTGGTGGTGACATCCGTGACCCGGGACGATCTGCCTGACGGCGGGGCCGGTATGTTCGCACGGACCATCGGATGTTTGAAGGAGCGAATCCCGGATGTCCAGGTGGAGGTATTGATTCCGGACTTTCGGGGAGATGAAAGCGCCCTTGCCATCGTGCTGGAGGCGGGCCCGGAGGTGCTGAACCACAATCTGGAAACCGTCAAACGGCTCTACCCGGTGGTGCGGCCCGAGGCGGATTATCAACGATCCCTTGATCTCATCGCTGCGGTGGGGCGCATGTCGCCCTCTATTCCGGCCAAATCGGGCCTGATGATGGGTTTGGGGGAGACCCTTGCCGAGGTTCAAGAGGCCATTTTGGACTTGTACCGAGCCGGGTGCCGGATCCTCACCCTCGGGCAGTATTTGCAGCCGAGCAGCCGGCATCTACCGGTGTCACGGTTCGTCCCTCCCGAAGAGTTTGACGGATTGCGTCAATTTGCCGAGAAAACCGGTTTTGACAAAGTGGCATCAGGTCCGTTCGTGAGAAGTTCCTACCATGCCGGAGAGCTGTTCAAAACCTGATGAACCCATTTCAAACGCCCCATTCTGGCTCATCCTCTCTACAGATGAACATGGCGCTTGAGGGCAGGAACCTTTACATCCTGCATCTTCCCTGTGGGCATGCCGGTTCATAGCGTTGCTTGAGCCACGATCCGATCTGGATGAGGGCCGCCCCCAGTCGTGCGAAGAAATACGATCCGATGCCGGAGGTATCCCGCCGGGCCAATCTTGACAGGTGGATCTGTTTCACCTCCTCATCGATGCGTCGCCTGTTTTCCCTTGCCAGCATGTCGATGATATAGGGATGCATGTCGGGTCTCCTTGCATTCGGTCGTAAGTGATTTGCTCAAGGCGCATCCGGATCTTAACGAGGCGACCTTTGGGAACCGGTATCAGCTCGTCATCCAGCGGCTTTTTGTTGATCGTCAGCACCTGAACCGCAGCCGGTTTCAGGCGATGATAGCATTGAGCCAGGGCGTCCAATTCAGCAGGTGTGGTGTTGTCGATCCGTCCGTTTACCAGCATGGTCTGGATGATGATCCCGGGTATGCCCTCCACAGCGGCACGCCATTCCCGGAATCCGGTATGTGCATAGGGACGGGCCAATTTCAGCCAAGTCCTTTCCCTGCCGCTGTCCACCTTCAGGCAGGCCCGATCCACGGCGGCAAGGGCCATCCGGACACTTTCGTGCGCCGGGTTCAAACGAGGGACTATCCCCATGCCGTTGGTCAGCACACTGATGCGGACGTTCGGGAACGTTTCGTTTCGAAGGGCGGTAAGCGCATCCACGAGATAGGGAAAACCGGGGTGGTCCGTGGGCTCCGCATTACCGGCAACGGTCCAGTCTTCGATTCCCGCAGCGTCTGCATTTGCCAATCGTATTTTTACGGCTTTTACTACCGCCTCCGGGTCCGGCAGGTTGCGGAGAAACGCTTCGTGGTCCGGTCTTCCCGAACGGGTCCCCCTGAAGCAATAGGGACAGTCAAAGGAGCAGTACTTGCCCGGCCCGGATAGGTTAATGCCAAGAGACGATCCGAAGCGCCTCGATGCCACCGGGCCGTACACCATACCGTTGATCCTGCGTTGAGCGGGGGACCTTGAAATCATGCGAAGTCTCCCAGCCCGGAGAGTCCCGGATCGCTGGGGGGGTCTTTCAGGAGTTCCCGGGCAGCGTCCGCAAGGAGTTCCACACCCTCTTGGATACGGTCCTCTTCCACCGATCCGTAGCTGAATCGAAACGCATTGACGAAACGATGATCGATATCCATCTGGGGCCCGGGAAAGAACGCCACACCCCGTTCGATGGCGAGCAGGAACAGCACAATGCTTGAGTAGCCGTTGGGAAGCTCGATCCAGAGATGGAAGCCGCCATCGGGTTCTGTCCAGGTGATTCCATCCGGCATATACCGCTCAAGTGCCCGGACCATGGCGTCCCGGCGGCTTTTGTAATGCTCCCTTGCACGCTTGAGGTGCCGGTCGTATTCTCCGGTGCGCAGCAGCGACAGGGCGATGCCCTGCATCAGTGTGGGGCACCCGATATCCATGGCGCGTTTGAGGGTGCCCACGGAACGGATCCGCTTTTCGCTGCTGATCATCCAACCGATGCGGATGCCGCACATGAACGATTTGGATAGAGATCCGATCACAACCACCCGATCCGGACCGACGTCGGCAAGCAGGCTTTGGGGGGCTAACCCGTCGAAATAGAGGTCGTGGAATATCTCATCTGCGACGAGCAGCGCATTCTGCTCCTCCGTCCACTCCTTGAGGAAGATGCGGCGTTCGGGGCTTAAATCGGTTCCCATGGGGTTGTGGAGTTCCGGGCAAAGGTAGAAAAGCGAAGGCGTTCCATCCCGATAACGATTGAGCCGTTCCGGGATGGGCCCTTCCCGGTCGCGCGGCACCGACTCCACCCAGTGCCCCAATGCACCGAATGCCTTGGGTATCCCCATATAGCAAGGCGTTTCGCAAATCACCCGCTGCTTGTTTTCCAGGGCGTACTGGGCCATGATGGACACCGCCTGCTGGGAGCCGTTGGTGATCAGGACCTGGTCCGGTGAAACGGGAACACCCGAATGGGTGTATCTGCCGGCGATCTCCTTTCTTAGATCCAAAAGACCCGGAGGGTGGCAGTAATCTTGATAGATACCCGCATCCACCCTAAAGGCCTCCTGGGTCATCTGTTCGAGAATCCCCTCGGTGCTGATGGCCGGATCCGGAATGCCCGACGTAAAATGAATTAGCCCCGGTCTCTGGGTGAGTATGGTGAGGGCCTCCAGGCTCTTTTCGATTCCCATCCGGAGACGCCGCGCTGCCAAGAGGAAGTCGGGGTCCGCCATGGCCTGTCCCGTCTGGTGATATCCGGTCGCCTTGGGTGTTGATTCCCCAATATCCGAGCTTTCCGGCTCGAGTACAAACGTCCCGCGGCCCACATGGCACCCCACGATTCCGGTGTTTCTCAGATCCTTGTATGCCCTGCGGATGGTGGTCTGGGTCACGCCGAGCGCTTTTGCCAGTGTGGCCACCGGTGGCAACTGCTGCCCGGGTTTTAACTCCTCTTTATCAATGGCAGCCTGCAGCGCTTCCCGGATCTGCGCATACAAGGGGATGTCCGATTTCCGGTCGATAGTGATTTCAAGCATTATTTCGATCCTTTCCAAAGATATGGCAATAAAATTAATATGCATATTGATATGGTATTAATATGTTCTTGTCAAGATATAATTTAACAGGTAAATAGATACAGCATTGAGCAATATCCGCCTTCCCCGTCCAACATCCGGGACGACTATCTATTGAACTGATTCGGAATGCGTAATATGACCTGGACTGCGCTTTTTATCGCATTTGAATTGGCCCGGAAGCGAAAATGGTAAGATCACCCGGAGCAGCTTATATATTGGCGTTTAACATGAATCTGATAAAACACCGCCGCTGGATCATCTACCTGATATCCTGCCTTTTATTTATTTTCTCGCAATTTTACAGATCCTCCATTGCCGTCATCTCGCCCAATCTGGTTGAAGAACTCGACCTGGACACCGAGGAATTGGGCCTTATATCGGCGGCTTTTTTTTATGCGTTTGCCACGATGCAGATTCCGGTGGGGATTTATCTGGATAGCGTGGGGCCGCGATTCTTCATGACGACGCTGTCATTGGTGGCAGCCGCAGGTGCCATTGTTTTTGCCTATGGCGAATCGGCAGCGGCGCTGATATTGGGCCGTATTCTCCTCGGCCTTGGAATGGCCTGCAATCTGATGGGTCCGTTAAAGCTGATTACAGCCTGGTTTTCGCCGCTCTATTTTGCGACGCTTTCCGCCCTATTTGTTTCCGTCGGGACGGCTGGCAATATTGTGGCGGCGACACCCCTGGTATGGTTTACCGAACTGTTCGGGTGGCGAACGACCTTTCTGCTTTTCTCCGTATCGAACCTGTCCATCGCTCTGTTGTTCTATCTGGTTGCAAGGGATCATCCTGATCATTTGTCTGAAAGCCGGTCAAAGACGGATAAGACGATTGAGTTATCTGTCGCCTTCAGTGGGTTTGCCCAGCTTTTTTCCCGGAGAGATTATTGGTTGATCTCAATTGGCACCTTTTTTCGTTATGGCATATATGCCTCGGTTCAGGCGCTTTGGGCAGGTCCATTGCTCATGGCCGCCATGGGCCTTTCCCCCTATATGACAGGCAACATGCTATTGGCCATGAGCATCGGCCTGATCATCGGTAGCCCCATTTGCGGGTGGATATCCGACAGGATTTTATTTTCCAGAAAAGCTGTCATTATCACGGGATTGGTATCAATGGCGGGGATCCTGATCCTACTGTCGGTTTTGCCCGTAGGTACTTGGCTGCTGCTTCTGTTTGCCCTGTTTTTTGCCTTCGGGTTTTCCAGCGGCTCCGGTCAGATTATGTACGCCCACATCAAAGAACGGATGCCCCGCAAAAATGCGGGGGCCGCCATGACAGGCATCAATTTTTTTACGATGGCCGGTGTTGCTTTTTTTCTGCACGGTCTTGGATGGGCGATAAAAGAATTTTATCCAGAAGGGGTGCCACCACCAGAAGTCTTCAGGGCTGCATTTGCATTTTTTGCTGTATGCCTTGTACTGACAGCCATGAGTTATGGGTGGACCGTTGATTGCAAACTGCACAATCAAAAAACCCCCGATTGATTTTTTATAGTACATTGTCATATAAAGAAAATTGGCTCTACTGATTCGCCTGATTTTTGTTTGATGGGTAATAAAGGTGTCAATGCGGTGCGAGACCCGGAGTGACGGTGTGTGTTGAACAGCTCATCTGGTATGGGACATATAATAGAATAAGGCGCGGTCATCATCGTGGGAAATAAACCGACTTATCAAGAATTGGAAAAACGGATTCGAGATTTGGAAAAAATGGTTGCCGAGAACGAACGGCTTTCCGAAGAATCCAGAGAAAACTACGAGAGATATCGTCAGATTTTTAACATCGCCCCGGCAGGGATTTATGAAGTGGACTTTCAAACCGGAAAGTTTATCAATGTCAATGACGCCATCAGCGACTATTCGGGTTATACCAAGGCCGAACTTCTGTCCATGAATGCGATAGATGTTCTGACTGAAGAAAGCCAAAAATTATTGATAGAAAGAACCGGCAAGATGCTGAGCGGTGAGCGTGTGCCGAATAGTGTGGATTATGAGATCATAAGAAAAGACGGCCGGTTGGCCTGGTTGAATGTCACCAACCGATTTATCTATCAGGGCGATAAAATTGTCGGATCTACTGTGGTTGCCCGGGACGTTACTGAAAAAAAACGATTGGAGTCAGAGCTGCAAAGAAGCGAAGAGCATCTAAGATCACTCATGGAGAATGCATCGAACTTTGCAGTTTATAGATTGGCAAGAGATGACCAAAACCCGCACCAACTCCGAGTGGTCTTTGTGAGTCCTTCCGTTAGAGAAATAGTGGGCATCAGGGACCCCATGAAGTTTGAAACCTGGTTTGAAAATATGCATCCGGACGATGTGGCACACATCGTAAAGGCCAATCAAGAGGCTTTTCAAACCATGCGGTTCGATGAAGAATACCGGACATGGAACCCATACAAAAACGACTGGAGGTGGATTCATGCCATCTCGACAGGCACCCAGGATGAAGAAAAATGGACCGGATATGTGAACGGCATCATGATAGACATCACGGAGCGCAAGCTTGCCGAAGAGGCGTTAAGGGAAAGGGATAAAGAACTGAATGCCAAGGCAAACGAACTTGAGGAGATCAACACCACCCTGAAAGTTTTGTTGGAACAAAGGATCGAAGATCGGAATGCCCTTAAAGAGAAGATCATCATCCATATCAGGGAAAAGGTATTACCCTATATCGATAAGCTAAAAAGGACCCGATTGAGTGCCAAACAGAAGATTTGCACAGAGATGATCGAATCCAGTATTGACCATATGGTGTCTCCTTTTATCTCTAAAATGGCAACCATTTTGAAGGATTTGACGCCCACCGAGTTCAGAATCGCAGAACTCATCCAGCACGGCCGTACCACCAAAGAGATCGCCGAACTGATATCCCTCTCCCCGCGAACCATTGACACACATCGGCGGAGTATCAGAAGAAAACTTGGCATCGCAAATCAAAGAATAAATTTAAGATCCCATCTGCTTTCCCTTACCTGAGTCAGGAATACCAACTCGCTTTAATCTTCAATGATTCCGATGAAAAAGTAGAATCAGCAGATTTCACCGAAGGCAAATATCCGGTTGCTGCTGTAGATCTTGAACGGGCACGAAGGGGGTGCGTCTGTGATTCCGGCTGTAACCTGTTGCACTGTCCTGTCGATCTCTTTTTGAAAGCACATGGTGACATTACGAACATCTCTTTTCCCTTTAAAGGCCTGATGCGCCAGTGTCTCGAGATAATCGAAATAGACGGCATTGTTGACGTGGCCCTGAGGATCGTAGTCGCCGGATCGAATCGTGATAGCGGTGGTAAACTCCGGTGTGAAGGAACTGCTGGGTTTTAGGGCGTCGATATCGATACCCAGCACCCGATCCTCCTCCACTGTGTAATCCCGGGCGGTGTTTTCAGGAACTCGTATCAAGCGCTTGCGGTTCAGGTCGTAAAACAGCCACAAGCTGCTGGCTGCGGCGATTTTTTCTTCACCTGCGAATATCAAAAAGTCGCGGTATGCTTTAAATCCCCTGCTGCCGCGATGCCAGGTCACGATCCGGATCGTTTCCAGATATCGGGGCAGTCGAATGATATCGGCGGTCATTTTGTTGAGTATCCAAACCGATCCCTGGCGTACCAATTTTTTCGATGTGAACCCTGCTTGTTCCGAGTGTGAAATGGCGGCCTCCTGGAACAGCCGAAACAGGGTTCCCAGCTTCATGTCGTAGTCCGGCGTGATGTCGAAATACTCCACTTGCCGGGTCATCTCGATTTTCATCCGCCTAGTACTCCCCGCGGTTGGGGACGATGCAGATAAACTCGAAGGGTTCTTCATAGGGATTCGAAAACTGGTGCTCCACATCGGGTGGTACAAAAGCGAAATCCTTTTTCTCCACGACGTGGTCCGTTCCGTCGATCATGAGCCGCCCCTTTCCCCGAATGATGTAATTCACGTGTTCCCAGTCATGGGTGTGCTTCGGAGTATGTCCCCGGGGTTCCAGTGTAAACGTACGCAGGGTGTAGCCTTCCCATCCCTCCTTTTCCCCGATGGGAACTTTTTTGGATACACCTTCCGCGCCTTCCATCGCAATTTGTGTTGCAAGCAAGTCTTGATATTTGGTTACGGGCATGATCACCTCCGTTTACTCGGACCCTTGGAACCGTGTCTCCTCGAATCCATTGGTTTAGGGCATCTTTATTTGCTGAAATTTGCTTCTACTTCGATACTGCGTCAACGAGCCGGGAGTGGCCCTTTATATTTTTCTACCAGCCCACGCTCATCATGGTGCAGTTCAACCCGCTCCCGATGCCCATAAGGGCAACATGGTCTCCCGGCTTTGCGCGGTTATCCTCCTCCGCCATAGCCAGGGTGATGGGTAGGGCCGCCGGTCCGATATTTCCCAGGTTCTGGAAATTGAGATGGGCCTTTTCAGGGTTCAGGCCAAGTGTCGCGTTTAAAGCCTTCATGTTCCGGGCGCTGACCTGGTGCGGTATGTATAGGTCGATGGTGTCGTCTCCCCAATTTTTAAGGGTGCGGCATGCCTCCTGCCAGGTGATGTGGGCCAGTTCCACCCCATGGACCAGCACCCCATGGGCATCCGCCACCATACCATCCTTCTGGCCGAGACATAGGCGGCTATGCTGGGTGGCGGCCCGGGTGACAGATCCGTTGATGAGATGGCCGGATGTTGATGTCGCCTTCGAACACATCAGCATGGCTACAGCTCCGGAACCCAGGGTCAGGGTCGCGAAGTTGGCCCTGAATGTCTCCTCATCGATGTCATCGGACGATAGCCGCTTTAATGTGGCTTCCACAACCTCCCTTGATCCTTCCCCGTCCACGATCAAACCGTACCGGATCAGGCCGGCTTCGATCATGAGGGCGATGTTTACCATGGCATCCATAAATCCGAGGCATGCATTGCCGATGTCGTAGTTGATACAGGTGGCTGGCAACCCGAGGTTACCGTGGACCAGACTGGCGGTGGAAGGCTCGATGTAATCCCGGCATACCGATGTGTTGATCAGACATCCGATCTCCTCTTTGGCGACCCCGGCCTTTTCCATGACATCCAGCGCCGCTGCCGTGGCCACTTCACTGGGCATGGTTCCGACATCCCAAAAGCGTCTTTCGCGAATCCCGGTTAAACCTTCGATAAATCCCGGTTCCAGGCCCAAACGCGCCATGGTGCGGGAAACTTCATTTTCAAGGGATGAGGAAGGGATCCGGTGGGGCGGCAACCGGTAAGAAACCGCTTCTATCACAACATTTTTTGACATTATCATCATCTCCATGGGTGAACGGTCAAATTCGGCCTGAAATTCCATCAATTTCCACATCGCCGGACTTTCATACCCCTCATAAGTTGAGTACCGGCTATCGGTCCGGTTATCGTAATTCATCCGGGCAAAGATGGCAAGCCGCAACCTGATGAAGTTGCCGGCTTGGGATTGGCCTCAGTATTCGGGATTGTCAAGCAATTTGGGTGCAGATAACTGTAGAAAATTGAAACATGGAAAGTTTAATGATATATCAAGAAAAAGCGTGGCATTCGCCTGTATCTGATGAAGAGATAAAATATCAAAGAAAATGTGGAACAACGATATGAACGATGAAATTAAATCGATACATGAATTTGATTTCGAATTGATCTGCGATTATTACGCTGCGTTAGATCGACAAGGACCGGGGAGCCCTGAAACAACGATTAAAGCGTTGAGCTTTATTGATGGTCTGACGAAAAAAGCACAAGTTGTAGATGTCGGTTGTGGAACGGGTGGTCAGACGATGGTGATAGCCAATCAAACACCGGGGCACATTACAGGCATCGATTTGTTTCCCACCTTTATAAACATATTCAATACGAATAGCCGGGAACTGAGCCTATCGGACAGAGTGAACGGCATTGTTGGCTCAATGTGCAACCTTCCTTTTCAGAATGAAGAATTGGACTTAATCTGGTCAGAAGGTGCAATATACAATATCGGTTTTGAAAAAGGTATGAACGAATGGCATAAATTTCTGAAGGCAGGAGGTTTCATTGCCGTTTCAGAGGCATCGTGGTTCACTGAAGAGCGACCTGACGAAATTGATCAATTTTGGAAAGATGAGTATCCGGGAATAGACACGATTTCAACCAAGGTCACACAAATGGAAAAAGCCGGATACGTTCCAATTGCCACTTTTGTTTTACCTGAAAATTGTTGGATTGAGCATTTCTATGCGCCGCAGGTTTCTGCCCAAAAATTATTTCTAAATAAATATGCCGGCAATGAATCTGCCGAAGAACTTGTTGAAAACCAAAGGCATGAAGCTGAATTGTACTATAAATACAAAGACTATTACGGATATGTTTTCTATATAGGAAAAAAGTTTTAAATCATATGGATACGACCAGTTTACCATTTGCCATCTCCACAGGATAACGGGTGATGGGGTGGGGTGTCGGGCCGAATATCTTTTTGCCGCTGGCCTCGTAGGTGGATTTGTTGATGCTGCAACATTGAACGGTGTCGGTACCGGGGACCGGGTCCAGACGGCGATGACCCATATGGGTGCATCGGTTGTGAAACGCCCGGTACTCTCCGTCTTCACCATGAACCAAGAGCACTCGTTTCGGTAGATTCTTTCCCTCAAGGCGTACGGCTCCCCCAGGCGATTTCAGCTCCGGTGTTTTTTCCAGATCTACCTCCACTTTTCCTTCTGAATATTTCCAGCATGATTCAGACCCTGGCTTGGGAGTTGCCGATATTCCCAGCAGCCGCTGCAGGAAACTTCTTTTTATAAACTTGATCTCCATTGCGGATTCCTCCATTATTGAATTTATATCCGTAAAACAATCTTTCCCACATGAGATTTTTCCTGAAAGAAAGATTGGGCGTCCCTGATCTCTTCCAGGGCAAACGACCGTGCGACGATGGGAACGACAGCCCCCTTTTCGATGCGTCGGACCAGATTCCCGAACACTTCGGGCTCCAGTATGGTGCATCCGAAAAAACTGAGGTCCTTCAGGTAGAGGGTCCGAACGTCCAGTTCCACCATGGGGCCGGCAATTGCCCCTGCCACTGCATAGCGCCCCCTCGGGCGCAATACCTCCAGGACCATGGGCCATTTGTCGCCGGCAACCAGGTCGATCACCACATCCATACTGTTTTCGCCCAGCTCAGCATTGTATTCCGCATCCCGTGGGAGGGTGTAATCCGCCCCCAATCGGAGCAGGGCCTCCGATTTTTCCGGTGCCGCTACGGCCGTAACCTTGGCACCGCGCGCCTTGGCCAGCTGAACGGCGGCAGAGCCGACACCACCGGATGCACCGGTAACCAGGACGCGGTCCCGGGCTTTCACCTCGGCGCGCGTGAGCATGTTTTCAGCCGTTGAGTAGGAGCATGGAAAAGAGGCCAGGTCGATGTCGGACAGGTTGCTTTCTATCTTATAGGCATGCCGGGCTGCGACCACGATGAACTCGGAAAAGCCGCCGTCACATTCCGAACCCAGGTACCATGGCGTTTCAAGTTCCAGGCCATGGGCTTCTCTCAGGCAGGGCTCGATCAGGATCCGCTCACCGATTCTCTCATCTTTGACATCCGATCCCACCGCGACAATGTGGCCGCAGACATCGGCTCCCTGGATGCGGGGGAACTTGATCGGAGTGCCCGCCCAGGCCGCGTCATCGCTGGCACCGTCCTTTTTGGAATACCAGGCGGTTCGGGTGTTGATATCCGTATTGTTAACGCCTGCAGCCGTCACGCGTACCAGAACATCTCGCGTTCCCGGAACCGGCAACGGTATATCCTGTCGGATCTCCAGTTTATCCATATCGCCGTGACCGGTCAGCCATACACCTCGCATTTTTACGGGCAAATCCGACATCATCGCCTCCTTGGATCCGTTTGAGAACTTCTTGTTTCAACACACGCCAGAATCACCCTGCCCACACTTACCGTCAGCGTGCCGGCTGATTTTTTTTTGCCACGAAGCGCCTTACCGGTTTTGGCATTCTGTCATTGTCTGAAGGAGTTTTTTCTACAACTCCGGTCCCTCCGATTGGTTTTTGAGATGATCCAATAGCATCCGATCTTTGAGCGTTATAGCTGTAGCCCCGTCTATCTTTATTTTCCCTTTCCTGGCCGCTTCATATTCTCCCCGCAGCATCGCGACCTTCAAATGGAAAGGGGTATCCACTTCCACGACGTCCTCATCCTTATCAACGACGCCACGATTTCCGTTGGTCCGCAATATCACGATACCGGAATCGGCCAGGCGTTTTCGGTTCTCGATGCGATCTTCCCGATCTGCCCAGCATACGTTGGCGCAGTGAGCGCAGACACTCACGAAAAGATAGTCGGGATCGAAATAGGCCTCTCTATAGTTGGAGTATACGTTCAAATCATCGGGGTTCGCATCCGGGTCCGCCTTCCGGATTTGTGTGCACAACACATCCATGGCCTTGTCTTGGTCCGGTAAAGGGGAGGGAACTCGGTAGGGACTCCAGTTGGACCATCTGCCGCCGGGCGAAAGGCTGTGATAGCCGTCGCAACCGATCCAGCAGCAGTTGTTGGTCCGTTTTTCCGCGATCTCTTCAGTCATGCCCGCAATGTTGATTTTAACGCTCCTGCTAATGTGGATCATCTTCACAGGGCAGGAAGCGGCACACATTTTACAGCCGTCGCATGGATTTTTTTCAAGAAGAGGGTCCGACTCAAGCTCTGCCGATGTGATGACGGTGCCCAGCAGGATGGCTGATCCATACTGCTGGGTCATGACATTGCCGCTCCAACCCAGCCTGCCGATGCCGGCGGCCACCGCGCCGTAACGGTGGGAAAATTCCGGGTTCATCTCCACCAATTCGGAAACATCTTTCGCGCCCGTTTCTGTCCGGTAATTGTTATTGACCTCCACGGTCAGCGCATCGAACCCTTTTCCTTTCAAAAGGTCCACCAGGTCATCACCGATCTCATACAGGCATCGCGTGTGTTTCTTTTTTTCCAAATTAAATGACCGCCAGTCTGTTTTACCGAAAAATCCCCTCAACGCCTTTTTTCCATAGGGTATGGCAAACGAGACGATGGATTGTGCGGAAGGCATAAGATAGCGGGGATCACCCGAAGGCGGTGCGTCCATCAATCTGTGACGTGACGCAATCCCCACCAGAGCCGCTCCTTTCCTACTGGCAATTTGCTTTATGGCGTTTTCCAAACGAAGTATCGGCACCATTGTCTCCGTTTTAGGATTTTGAAATTTGGGTCATTGGAATCTGGGATTTTTATAGGTTGACAGCCCCCAGGTCAAATCCCTCCTAAGGATAATAGACGCACTGAAATCTGTGTATGACGCTTACTAAGGGTCTGTATCTATCGCCAGGCGAAATAGGGTTGCTCATAGTGCGCCACGCGACTTTCCCTGCCGAAGATCGCCACCTCCCGGAACTGGTAGATCATTGCTGCTGTGGGCGACCCGATATAGCTGTTACCAATGGGCATGTACAATACAGGGTGCTCGCTTTCGGGGATACGATGTAGGAGCGGCGCATCTTCCCGCAGAAATTCGACCAGGGGAATCCGGTGAATGGATGCCACTTCATCCGGGTTGGCGGTAAACTCCAGATCCCTTCCGCCCCAGACCACCACCGGGGTAATCGTGAACCCCGATCGGGTGCCATAGTCATCCAGACGACCCATGGCGCGATCCGAAGAGAGCGCGACACCGACCTCCTCTTCTATCTCTCTCAGCACGGTTTCCTCCGGCGTTTCCCCCGGCTCCATTCGTCCTCCCGGCAAAGCCCACTGACCCGCGTGGTTTTTCAACCGAGCAGCTCTTTTGGTTAGGACAAGGGCGGCGTGGTCGTGCCATGTTCCCATGTACGGGATGTTGTGAATCCGAGGATTCCGGCGAATGTTTACGATGGTGATGGCCACCGCCGCCTTTGTTGACACCCCGCTATCTAGCCCCTTCCTGCTGAAACCTTTGAGGTTTTTTCGGATTCGGTCCAGAAGATTTTTGTTACATAGAAGATCCATGCTTTATGAGAATCCGCGCCATTGGCGATCGATTCCGCCGGCGGCGCTTCCAGCTAAAGGTGTTTCTCAATAAAATGGAAAACCGGTCACTTTTCCCATCCGGCCATACCATAGTTCCCCCTGGATTTACAAATCCATGCAATGGGTGTTTGCAAAATGAAATGTGCGAGACCCTCAGAACTATGCCGGCAGATGGCAGCCTACCGTTTTTCCTAGGATGCCGGAACATTTTTGACGTTTTTTTTTGCCCCGAAATCAAAAAACCCGCGGCGCACTGGGCACCGCGGGTCTTCTAAGGTGGGTCAAAAAAGAAATTCTATCCTGTCTTTTTCACCAGCTCGGCATGCCGCTCGATAATGTTGTCCACCACCCCGGGGTCGGCCAAAGTGGAGGTGTCGCCGATGCTGTCGTGTTCGTTGGCGGCAATCTTGCGGAGGATGCGTCGCATGATCTTGCCCGATCGGGTTTTTGGCAGGAAAGGGGCAAAATGGATGATATCGGGTGTGGCGATGGGTCCGATCTCCTTTCTTACATGGGCGGTGAGATCCTTGAGCAGGTCCGGACTTTCCGGGGTTCCCACCTTGAGCGTGACAAAGGCGTAGATCCCCTGGCCCTTGATGTCGTGGGGGTATCCGATCACAGCCGCCTCCGCCGCATCCGGGTGGCTGACGATGGCGCTTTCGATTTCGGCGGTGCCCATGCGGTGCCCGGACACGTTCAGGACATCGTCCACCCGGCCCGTAATCCAGTAATAGCCGTCCGCGTCCCTGGAGCATCCGTCCCCTGAAAAGTAGTACCCGTCAAACATCTGGAAGTAGGTTTCTTCGAAACGCTGGTGATTGCCGAAAACGGTGCGCATCTGACCGGGCCATGGCTCTGTAATGGCCAGGATCCCATCCGCCCTGCCATCCAATTCCTCTCCCTTGTCATTGAGAATGACCGGTTTGACGCCGAAAAAGGGAAGGGTGGCCGATCCCGGTTTCTGGTCGATGGCATAGGGAAGGGCGGTGATGAGAATTCCACCGGTCTCCGTCTGCCACCAGGTGTCGACGATGGGACATTTTTCCCTACCGACATGTTTGAAATACCACCTCCAGGCTTCCGGGTTGATGGGTTCCCCCACACTGCCCAGAATGCGCAGGCTGGAAAGATCATGGCCTTCCACCCACTTCTCCCCCTGGGCCATGAGGGCCCGAATGGCCGTGGGGGCGGTGTAGAACTGATTGACTTTCCATTTGTCCACCACATCCCAGAAACGTCCCGGGTCCGGATAGACCGGCACTCCTTCGAACATGATGGTGGTGGCGCCCTGGGAAAGGGGGCCGTATACGATATAGGAATGTCCGGTGACCCAACCGATATCCGCCGTACACCAGAAGATGTCGCCGTCGTGGTAATCGAAAATATATCGAAAGGTGGTGCCGGTGTAGACCATGTAGCCGCCTACGTTGTGCTGCACCCCTTTGGGCTTTCCAGTGGATCCCGACGTATACAGAATAAAGAGCGGATCTTCGGCATCCATCCAGGTTGCCGGGCAGTCTTTGTCCGCCTGCTCCACCGCATCATGCCACCAGACGTCCCGGCCTTCCCTCATCTCCGCGTCCACCTTGGCACGGTTGACCACAAAGCATCTTTCCACGCGGTGCCCCTGCTTTTCGCAGATTGACATGGCCGCATCCGCATTGGACTTCAAAGCCACCGCCTTGGCACCCCGCATCACCGCATCCGTGGTCACCAGCACCTTGCAGGCGCTGTCCAGAATCCGGTCTGCCAGAGCTTCCGAGGAAAACCCCCCGAAAACGATGCTGTGGATCGCACCGATGCGTGCAGTGGCCAGCATGGCAACGGCAAGTTCCGGCACCATGGGCATGTATATGGCCACTCGATCCCCTTTTTTGACATGGCTCGCTTTGAGCACATTGGCGAACCGGCACACTTTTTCGTGCAGCTCTCCATATGTGAGCTGGAGATCCTCGTCTGGGGAATTGCCCTCCCAGATGATCGCGACCTGGTCTTTTCGCTCCGCAAGGTGCCGATCCAGGCAGTTGTAGGAGATATTGGTGCTGGCACCCTTGAACCATTCAATTCTAACAGGTCCTTTGGACATCGCATAATTATACTCCCGGACCCGGTCCCATTTTTTCTCCCAATGGAAAGCATCGGCCATCTCGGCCCAGAATGCTTCGGGATCTTCTACCGATCTGGCGTAGAGGCTGCGGTACTCTTCCAACGTTTTGACCCAGGCATTGCCGCGATGTTCGTCGGATGCATGGAATCTGAAATCAGTCATCTGATCCTCCCATCTGCTGTCCGCTCGCCCCGGCGGGTGGGGCGTAGCGGAATTTCAACTGCAACTTCCCGCCCATAATCCTGATGACGACAGAATGATGCCGATACTTAAGCCGATTCGTTTAAAGCCGTTTGATCCGACGTTTTGGCGGATTTAATGGCCGGGACAAAGCCGTAGACCGCTACGGCGGCGCTTGCCAGAAGCAGGATCGCCGTTGCGATGTAGGCCGTGTCGAAGCTGCCGGTTTTGGCCACGATCATCTGAGCCGTCCGGGGGAAGATAAATCCGCCGACGCCCCACGCCGAGAAGACGATGCCGTAGTTGCTCCCAAAATTGTTCAGGCCGAAGTGGTCCTTGGTCAGGGAGGGAAACAGGGAAAGGTTGGTTCCGTAGTTGAATCCGATGAGGGTGGAGGCCGTTACGATCAGAACCGCGCTTTCCTTGTTGATGAAGATCAGAGAAAAAAGGATCATGGCCTGAAAGGTCAGCATGATGGCCAGGGTCTGGGGACGGCCGATCTTGTCCGACAGGATGCCGGCCACAATGCGCCCGCTGGCATTTCCGACGGCAAGGAGCGCCACGACCAGCCATGCCAGTTCACCCAGGCTCTGTTTGGCCATGGCCGCCACACCGCCGATGATGAAAAGGCCCGCACCGGCACCGATGAAATACATGAACCACAATTTATAGAATGTTGCGGTTTTGATCATCTGCATGGGCGACAGCTCCTGAAATTTGAAGTGGTTCACGGGAAGGGTCGTCTTGGATTCGTTTTTGACCTCGGGCACGTATCCTGCCGGCGGATTGACCAGGAACATGGAAAAGTAGCAGACCACAATCATAAAGGTGATGCCGAAAATCATCATCGCGAGGTTGAGGCCGAACTTGGCGATCAGAAAGTTCGCCAGCGGGGCGATATACACGGACGCCAGGCCGAAGCCGGCTACGACGATGCCCGCGATCATACCGGTTTTAGAGGGAGGAAACCACTTGATGGCCGGCGGTGTTGCCGATGCATAGGCGAATCCCAGACCCGCTCCCGTGAGAACCCCGAATCCGATGATCCAGACCAGAAGGGAGCTGGAAAGGGAGATGGTCACAAGGCCGAGCCCGGTGAGCAAGCCGCCGATGAGGGTGGTGATGGTCGGGTTGAGTTTGTCTTGAACCCGTCCGGCAAAAATCATGGCGAATGCGAACATCATGCAGCATACCGCGTAGGGATCGTTCAGAGACGCAAGCTCCCATGTAAACCGTCCATCCCCTGCTACTATCGATTCCTTGATCTCCAGCTTGAAGATGCTCCAGGTGTACAAAATCCCCAGAGCCAGATTGACTCCCAAACCTGCCATTGTCACTGTCCAACCTTTGTTCTTGATTTCCGTCATGGGTGCCCCCGTTTTTTAAGTGGTTAACATTGGTGCCATTCATAAAATTGGTATAATCCCTTACAAAAACCATACCAATCCATTCCAATGTTTTATAAACGTTTAATATCCCAAAAAATGTGAACGGAATTCATTTAAAATATGCGATATGGGGACACCGGGAGAGCCTACAACTCAGGTTGTGGATCCGAAGACGACATCTTTGGGTCGTCCGACTTCAAAAAGGATGGGAGGAATTCAACTCCGGTTGTAGATACAACCCTGGTTGTAGGGATAACGTCCTATTTCACCTTTTGCAGCCGTTTGCTCACGGCCTGCTGTGAGATCCCAAGGAGCCGGGCGGCCAAGGACTGGTTGCCCCCGGCTCGTATCAGGGCCTCCTCCACCAGTGCCTGAGTGGTTTCTTCAATGGTGGGGAGTTGATCGGGGAATATGATCCCCACGGTCTCGCCGGAAGGGTTGCGGTCCGCTTCCGGACGCTGCTGGGCCTCGATGTATTCCTGAAATGTCCTCAGGGTCATCACGCCCTTGGTGTGGCGGCTCAACGCATCGAAAACCATAGATTTGAGCTCCCGGATATTGCCCGGATAGGGGAAGGTCTGGAGCAGGGGCACCAGCTCTTTCGGGTAGGTCGGCATCTTTTTGTTCAACTCTTCGGCGGCCAGGGACAGGAAATGCGCAAGAAGCAGGGGAATGTCTTCAAGTCGCTTACGCAATGGAGGAATATGGATATGATGAACCTGCAGGCGGAAGAGAAGGTCCTTTCTGAACTTGCCGGAATTTCGAAGGATGTCCAGATGTTCGTTAGTGGACGCCACGATGCGGGCGCTGGCGGTTTTGGTTTTATCCATGCCAATGGGGCGGTATTCCGATTCCTGGAGGAGCCGCAGCAGTTTGACCTGTGAAGAAGGGCTAAGATCCCCGATCTCATCCAGCAGCAGGGTGCCGGATGCGGCTTCCTCGATCAATCCCTGCCGGTTTGAATCCGCTCCGGTGAAGGCGCCTTTCACGTGGCCGAAAAGGGTGTCCGAGAAGATGTTGTCGTCCAGCCCAGCCACGTTGACGCTCACAAAGGGTCCTGAAAGCCCGCTCAGTGTGTGGACGGCCCTGGCGATGAGTTCCTTGCCCACCCCTGTTTCACCGGTGATGAGCACCGCCTGGCTTGTTTTGGAAATCAGCTCCAGATATTTGAAGATGGAGAACATCTTCCGGCTGCGCGTCTTGATTTCGGAAAAGGCATCCGGCGCTACGGCTTCTTCGCTTAGCATGGACTGCTTCAGCGCCAGATTCTCTTGCTGCAGTGCACTGAAATGGAGGGCATTGACCACCGTGGTTCGGAGCCGCTCGGCTTCCACCGGTTTGACCAGATAGTCGAAGGCACCCTGTTTCATGCATTCTACGACCGTTTTGGGTTCCACAGCCACCGTTGCAATAATGACGGGGATATCGGGAAATTCGGAAACGATCTTCACCAGGAGATCCTGGCCGTTGATATGGGGCATGATGAGATCGAGCAGAATGACCGAAGCATGATGCTTTTGTATCAGGGCCATGGCTTCCCGGCTGTCGCTGCAGGTCATGATGTGATCGAATCCGGCCATTCGCAGGGTGGTGTCCACTGCGAGCAAAATAGCCTCTTCATCGTCGATCAGAACAATGGGATGTTCCGGCTTCAGTTGTTTATTCATGATCCCCTCTGTTTTCATCGGCATGGTGAATGGGAAAGGAGATGACCGCCACGGTGCCGCCATGGGACCCTTCGGTGAACTCCAGACTGCCGCCATGGTCTTTCATGATGCGATCGGAGATGGCAAGACCCAATCCCATGCTGCCGCGACTCTGCTTGGTTGTGAAAAACGGGTCCTTCACCCGATTGAGCACTTCCTCTGTTATGCCCGTTCCCGTGTCCTTCACCGAGGCGGAGACAACCCGGCGGTTTTTATCCCATGTGGTTGAAACCGTAATCGCCCGATCTTCGCCCTCAAGCGCTTGACAGGCGTTCACCAGCAGGTTGACGAGTACCTGCTCCACCTTCTGGGCATTGCCCTTGAATCGGGGAAGCCCACGTGCCAGGGTCACCGAAAAACGATCGGTACTTTTTTTGATGAGATTTTCCGCAAGGGCTGTCGCTTTTTCCACCGTCGTGTTGAGACTGACATCATCGTTCAATTCCGGCGGCTGCAGCCGGGCGAAATCCTTGAGCTCATTGACGATGTTCCGGATACGAACCGCACAATCTTCGATATGCTCCAGCAACTGCGGCGCACGCTGCTGGAGATCGGCCTGCGCCCTGCTTCCGTCCCCGTTTGTAAAATCGGGTTCCATTTGTTGCCAGAGTGTCCGCAAGGCCGGGGCATTGAGCAGAATGGCCGTTACCGGATTGTTGATCTCATGAGCGACTCCGGCCGCCAGCGTTCCCACCGTGGCCAGCTTTCCGGCTTGGTAGAGCTGCTCCTGCTGCATCCTGGCGATATCTTCTGAACGCTTTCTTTCGACTTCCACTTTGATTCCCTGCCAGATGACGAATATGGCGAGAAGAGAGACAAGGATCAGGATCATAAGGCACACCAGCGTCAGCTGTTTGGTGATGGAGGAGATCTCTTTCTGGATGTCGTCGATATAGATGCCGGTTCCCACCACCCATCCCCATGGGGCAAATCCCTTTACAAAGGAGATTTTGGGTACAATACGATTCGGATCGTCTTTCCACTGCCACTGATAATCGACGTATCCCTCCCCCTTATCCCGAACCACCCGTACACATTCCACGAACAGCCTGTTACCGGTGGGATCGGCAAAATCGGAAACGTCCTTTCCTTCCAGATCCGCCCGATAGGGATGCATCAGAATGTGAGGGTGCATGTCATTGATCCAGAAATAATCTTTCAACTCCGGTCCATACCGCATCTGCCGCAGTTGTTCTGCTGCCTGTTTTTGAGCGGCTTCGCCGCTCAGCATACCTTCAATTTGCAGCCGGTGATAGTGGCGGACCGTACTCAGGGCGGTTTCCGTTAACTCATGGACGAGTTCTCTGCGCTGGGTCATGAGGGCGGATTCAAGGGCCGGCAGCACGAGGAAGAATATGGTCAGGAAAAACAGGGCGACCGAAAGAATTGCCGGCAGGATGATCGCTACCGGTAAATTCTTAAATGATCTTTCCTCGGGCTGGGTGGGCATGTCGACATATCCTTTCAAATAAAAGGTCTGGCCGCTGGCGGACGATGCGCCATGCGTTTACCAAAAGCGTGGCGCCAAGCTTTTGTAAAAGAGAACTTCTGCGCTTTTATCAAAGGCGATCCATTTTGACAAATGGGATCCCTAGTCTATTTACACTTGGACAGCATTTTCGATTTTAATGAAATTACGATATGTTGATGCCCGATCATCAGAAAAAAAGCTTGAAGCCACAGTGAAACCGGGATATTTTAACGAGACTCTACCTTACCATTATAACGATCGCCCATCCAGAAAGCGTTTTTGGGCACAACAAGTGTTCGATTCAGTCCCGCCGTGGCGGGACCGGACGGACAATAACCATCAGGAGGCAACCATGAACGAGAACGAGATCATCGCATTGTTCGACGAATGGAACAGCGCCCTTCAAACCGGAGATCCCGGAAAAGTGGTCGCCCTGTATGAAACCAATGCCATCCTGCTCCCCACTGTTTCCAACCAGGTGCGGCACACCCATGAAGAGATCCGCGATTACTTTGTGCATTTTTGCGAGAAGGGGCCTGTGGGGTCCATCGACGAATCCAATGTGCGCACCTTCGGCCAGATTTCCATCAATTCTGGTGTGTATACCTTTTCTTTCAGGGACGGCAGCGCCGTTCAGGCGCGATTCAGCTTCGTTTACCGCTGGAACGGTCAACGCTGGATGATCATCGAGCACCATTCATCACGCATGCCCGAATAACACAGGCGCTATCAAACCGTGTCCTGTGGTCCGGTCGATGTACAGGAATACATACCATGGAAGATGTGCTAAGAACGCCTGGGGATCGATTTGTCGATCTCCCGGGTTTTGATTATGATCCCCATTATATCGATGATTTGAACGGATTTGAGGGGCTGCGGGCGCACTACATCGACCAAGGTCCCCGAAGTACGGATCATCTGTTCCTCTGCCTGCACGGAGAGCCCACCTGGAGTTACCTGTACCGGAAGATGATCCCTGTTTTTACAGATGCCGGCCATCGCGTCGTCGCCCCTGATTTCTTCGGTTTCGGACGTTCGGATAAACCTGCAATTGAATCTGTATACACATTTGACTTTCATCGCCGTTTTCTCCTGGCGTTCATTGAGCGCCTGGACCTTGATCGCATTACCTTGGTCTGCCAGGATTGGGGCGGAATTCTGGGGCTCACCCTACCCATGGAGATGGCGAACCGGTTTTCCCGGCTCATCATCATGAACACTGCACTGGCAACCGGAGATCTCCCCTTGGGAAAAGGATTTGCAGATTGGCGTGCATGGGTGGCCAATAATTCGGACCTGGCCGTCGGTAAACTGATGAAGCGAAGCTGTCCGCATCTTTCCCACCGCGAGGTGGCCGCCTATGACGCCCCCTTTCCGACGGCGGCCTACAAGGCCGGTGTTCGCCGGTTTCCGGAACTGGTGCCGGATCGACCCGACGCCCCCGGGGCGGAGCTTTCCCGCCGCGCACGGGAGTGGCTGGAAAACAAATGGTCCGGCCCTTCATTCATGGCGGTGGGGATGAAAGATCCGGTCCTCGGGCCGCCGGTGATGCAGCGGCTTTGCAAACATATCCGGAACTGCCCGGCCCCTTTTGAACTCCCGCCCGCCGGCCATTTTGTCCAGGAATGGGGAGAAGTGGTTGCGCGGCAGGCGCTGGCCGCATTTGGAACAGATTAAGTCCAACGTGGCATATATAAGTTCTTTCCATTCATACCGCATAGCATGTACATGTTGCTGCTATTGAACAGATGCTGGATGCTGGATGCTCGATGCTGGATACTGGTTTGTGCCCAACCATAAATGATCTTTTTCCGCGATCTCGGCGTCGGGTGCCATGATTTAACGCCTCGAAATAGCGGGCTATTCCTCCGGGTTAAATCTGACATTCTCCTTGATCTTACGAAAAAATTCCTATTTATGGACGGGCACTGTTTAACAGGGAACCCTCAAATGGTGGCATCGAAAATATCCGGCATCCAGAATCCAGAAACCAGGATCAGCTCCGGTCGGTAAATGATTTACTGGTAATCTCTACGTACTAAAATCTGAATATGAAACAGACCTACCGGATCTTATCTCCCACCGCCATACTGGGATATGGTTTTCCCGAATCCTCCTTCCAGGCCGCCATGGATTACAAAATCGACCTCATAGCGGTAGATGCCGGTTCGGTTGATGCGGGACCCTACTATCTGGGTAGCCATCGACATTATGTGGCGGAAGCGTCCCTTATTCGGGATCTCACCTGGATGATCCGTGGCGCCCTTGTACAGGACTGTCCCTTAATCATCGGCAGTGCCGGCTTTTCGGGAGCGGATCCCCAATTTACGGATACTGTCAGGACGGTCGAAAGGATCATACAGCGGGAAGCGGGCGGAAAGGCCGACCTGGCATGGATCGACAGCCGGTTCGACCCCGCTCTGGTGGGCAACAATTGTGGCCTTCTGATGCCGCTGGGACGGATGCCCGAACTGGATGCCGATATTCTCAACGCCAGCAAGATCGTGGGCCAGATGGGAATCCCTCCCATCGTCACTGCCCTTGATGCCGGCGCCCGGTTCATCGTTTGCGGACGCGCCTATGATCCAGCCGTCTTCGCGGCGGATCCCATTCGGCAGGGATTCGATCCGGGGATCGCCTATCATGCCGGAAAAATTTTGGAGTGCGGCGCCATCGCCTGCTTGCCGGGATCCGGCAGCGATTGCTTGATGGCCGAACTGGACCGGGACGGCGGTGCGGAATTCTTCTCCCCCGGCATGACACGCCGCACCACCGTGGCCTCCATTGCCGCACACACCCTGTACGAGAAGAGCCGGCCCGATCTATTTCCACTGCCGGGGGGCTGGCTCAGTATTCGTGAAACGGAATTTTACGAGGTGGATAAATGGCGCGCCGGTATCCGCAACAGCCGGTTTATCCAAAGCGCCCCGTCCGTTAAATTGGAGGGCAGCCGCCCCATCGGCCGCCGAACCCTCTCCATTGTTCCCCTGGCGGATCTGGCCGGTGTCCCCGAAGGTGTTCCGGTATACGGGCGAAATGGCGTCGAGGCCGCCTGTAGCCCCAATGAGATGGGGATCCTCGCGATGGTGGTCGGCCCCACCCGCAAGGCAAGCCATGATGTACTGGCCCAGATTCGTTCCACGTTGCTCCATTACGGCTATCCCGGCCGGATGTCCACTGCCGGGAACATTGCCTTTCCCTGCTCCCCCAGCGATATCGATACTAAAATCGACGGGCGCCCCTGCGCTTTTTTCATCGCCGGTGCCCGGGATCCCGTGTTTCAACGCATGTGGCCGGAGATCAAGAAGGGCGTTTTAGACAAGATCGGCAAACAGTTGCCGGAGCTTGCAGCAAAATGCAGGATTACACTCAAAACCGCCTCGGCGGACAGTCCCATCGCCTTTGTCGAGACCATGGATGACCCGGAGGCACACAAAAAAATGCTGCGGATGCTGTATAATAGAAAAGATCCGCCCTTTTCCGGACTGGAGGAAATTTCCGTTGGAGAGGTATACCAGTGGAGCGTTTACCATCTTCTCCACGATCGGTCGATTCTAAAGGATTTATTTCCGGTTCAACTCAGACACTGGAACGGCAGAAAGTGGGGGGACGGGTATCGATTGCCATGCGACTGGCGAAAAGACGCGGCCGGTGGGGGGGCAGTTCCAGATCCGGATTCTTACAGGGTCCCACATCTGCCGCTGAAGGTCTCGGGCCGCACCCGGGCCCTCACCGACATGGCGGATGTGATCCGCAGCAAAAATGCCGGCATCAATGAATTGACCTTCGACATCCTTTTCTCCAGTGACCGGTCCTTTCTTCAGGCCCTGTCATCCGGCGCCTTTACCGAAGAAAACATGGCGGAGGTGCTCGACCTGCCGGTAGAAGCGATTGACGGTATTTTTCAGTTCCCCATCGTCCGGGCGATCAAATTGACGATCCATCGAAACTGCCTGGCCGGAAACCCCGGTGATCGGGACGTATTCGGAGCCCAGCAACAGGGCCGGATTCTGGCCATGAGGATTCCGGTTTAGATTAATGGATGGTGGGTTTCCCGTCATCTTTATTATCAGGATCGCCCGCCATTCGGGACCGCGCCTGGCTTTTTTTGAGCTGCCACTGGAGGTAGCGCAGTCGGATGAGATTGGGATCGAAAAGGGTTCTGGGGCCTTTGAAGTAGATATATCCCAGCAAGATACCGCCGAGATGGTAGGCGCCGTGGGGGTTGGCTTTTGCCAGGAAGGTGAGAAAGGTGATGAGAACGGTGCCGTAGCTTAAGTATTTTGCCTTTATCGGCAGGATGAACATGAGCAATATGGTGGCCTCCGGGCTCAGCAGGCCAAAAATGACAATTAGGGACAAGAGGCTGGGCAGCATGCCCGAAAAAGGCGCACCGAAGCCGGGGATCATGCTGAAAAAAATCCCGAACAGGGCCGCACCCGCCGCAGAGATGTAAAACAGAATCAAAAACCGTTTGGATCCAAAAGCGTGTTCAACCGGTGCGGCAAAAAAGTAAAGCACGATTCCGTTGACCACGAAACCCAATGGAGATCGCGGATCGTGAATGAAGGGGTGGGTGAGAAATTGCCAAATGCGGAAATCACCGGATTGAAGCGGGTGCAGTTGCAGATCGGCGGCGAACGGAATCCCCAGCCAGTGTTCGAACAACAGCTCCACCACATAGATCATGGCATAGATTATTAACAGACGCTTGCCGAGCCGCGTCAATCTTGTTCCGAAACCGTAGGATATGTTTCTTTTCGTATCGGACAAATTCAGATCTCCCAGGTCATCGCGCGGACCGGACCTCCGCCTTAGTGCTCTGGGGCGAAAATTCGGCGACGTATTCTTCTTGTTTTCTCACCGCCCATTCGTT
>Ga0066187_1000071_pt1 | contig 48586 bp, 41 predicted proteins | sample WorMetexBAHAMAS1_FD_58706 | JGI IMG/M metagenome (GOLD analysis project Ga0066187, IMG submission 58706) | Marine gutless worms symbiont microbial communities from Max Planck institute for Marine Microbiology, Germany - Inanidrilus exumae... | ecosystem: Host-associated > Annelida > Digestive...
GGCGCGCTTCACCTTGATCATGTCCATCACCGGGATGCCCTCGGTGATGCAGACCGCCAGCTCGATTTCCGCGTCTATCGCTTCCAGGATCGCATCGGCGGCAAACGGTGGCGGCACGTAGATTACCGTCGCATTCGCGCCTGTGGCCGAACGCGCTTCCGCGACCGTATTGAAAACCGGCAGATCCAGGTGGGACGCGCCGCCCTTTCCAGGTGTCACGCCGCCAACCATCTTGGTGCCGTAGGCGATTGCCTGCTCGGAGTGGAACGTGCCCTGGGCGCCCGTGAAGCCCTGGCAGATCACCTTGGTGTTCTTGTCGACCAGCACGGCCATCAGCTTGCTCCCTTCACCGCCGCGACTACCTTTTCGGCCGCGTCGTTCAGATCATCGGCAGCGATGATCGGCAGGCCCGATTCGGCCATGATCTTCTTGCCGAGCTCCACATTGGTGCCTTCCAGGCGAACCACCAGGGGCACGTGCAGCGCGACTTCCCGCGCCGCGGCAACGACCCCTTCCGCGATGATGTCGCAGCGCATGATGCCGCCGAAGATATTGACCAGGATGCCTTCGACATGCGGATCCGTCAGAATGATCTTGAAGGCTTTGGTTACGCGTTCCTTGGTCGCGCCACCGCCCACGTCCAGGAAGTTGGCCGGCGATCCGCCCTTCAACTTGATAATATCCATCGTCGCCATGGCGAGGCCCGCACCGTTGACCATGCAGCCGATCGCGCCGTCCAGCTTGACATAGTTGAGCTCGTGCTTGGCCGCCTCCAGCTCCGCCGGATCCTCTTCGTCCTCGTCCCGCATATCCTCGATGTCGGTGTGGCGGAACAGGGCGTTGTCGTCGAAGTTCATCTTCGCGTCCAGGGCGATGACTTCGCCCGCGCCGGTCACGACCAGCGGATTGACTTCGATGATGCTGGCGTCGAGTTCGACGAACGCGTTGTACATGACGGTCAGGAATCGGATGCAGGACTTGACCTGATTGCCTTCCAGCCCCAGCCCGAAGGCGATGCGCCGACAGTGAAATCCGCTGATCCCGCTGACCGGATCGATCGCGACCTTGATGATCTTTTCGGGAGTCTTGGCGGCGACCTCCTCGATTTCCATCCCGCCCTCGGTGGAGGCCATGATGGTCACCTGGCTGCTCGCGCGATCAACCAGGAACGACAGGTAGAGTTCGCGTGCGATGTCGCAGCCTTCTTCAATATACAGGCGCTTGACTTCTTTACCGTCGGGCCCGGTCTGTTTTGTGACCAGAACATGGCTCAGCATCTGGCGCGCATTCTCTCGCACCTCGTCGATCGACTTCACGACGCGAACGCCGCCCTTGCCGTCCGGGTCGCTCTTGAACCGGCCGGCGCCACGGCCGCCGGCGTGGATCTGCGACTTCACAACATAAATAGGGCCGCCAAGTTCGTTGGCGGCCTGGACGGCTTCGTCGACGGTATAAGCCACTTTACCGCGAGGCACGGCAACGCCGAACTTCTTCAAAAGTTCCTTGGCTTGGTATTCGTGGATGTTCATGTCGGTCTGCCCGTGAGGGTTCGAAGTGGACGGTGGGCTCGTTGTGGCGGGGTAGAGGCGACGCGCCGGACCCCGACGCCGGATGTGAATGGTCGTGACGGTCCCAGAACCGGGGAGCGAATCCCCCCGGAATTCGGCCGGTACTTTAACAGTCTGCGAAACAGGCGCAACTGCCCTGCCGCCCGTTGGGCGCGGGCGATTCCCGCGCCGGTCATCCCATGGCGTTCCGGTCTGTCTTCAGGGCCGTCGGTTGCGCGGACCTAACGTCGCCCGCCCGTCCGACGGCGCGCCGCCGGCTTGCGCGGGGCGGCTTTCTTGGCTTTGGCCGCCGGCGCGGCCTTTTTCGCGGGCGCTTTTCCAGCCGGTTTTTTCTTCTTCAGATCGGCAACAACCTTAATGAGGCTCTGAACCGCCGAAACCGAGTTCTGGAACATCTTGCGTTCCGTCGCGTTGAGGCTGACCTCGATGATGCGTTCCACGCCGCCGGCGCCGATCACAACCGGGACACCCACATACAGCCCCTTAAGACCGTATTGCCCCTTGCAGTAGGCCGCACAAGGCAGCACCGACTTCTTGTCCCTGAGGTACGCCTCGGCCATCTTGATTGCCGAAGACGCCGGCGCGTAGAAGGCCGATCCGGTCTTCAGGAGCCCAACGATCTCGGCGCCCCCGTCACGGGTGCGCTGAACGATCTCGTTGATACGCTGCGTGGTCGACCAGCCCAACTTGACCATGTCGGGGATGGGAATTCCGGCAACGGTCGAGTACCGGACCAGCGGCACCATCGTGTCGCCGTGCCCGCCCAGGACGAAGGCGCTGACGTCTTCGACCGAGACCCCGAATTCTTCGGCCAGGAAATACCGAAACCGTGCGGAATCGAGTACGCCGGCCATGCCCACGACCTTGTTGTGCGGCAATCCGCACTCGTCGCGCAGCACGGACACCATAACGTCCAGCGGGTTGGTGATGCAGATGACGAAGGCCTTCGGGCAGTTCTTTTTGATGCCGGCGCCGACCGCCTGCATGACACCGGTGTTGATGCCGATCAGGTCGTCGCGCGACATGCCGGGCTTGCGGGCGATTCCGGCAGTGACGATGACCACGTCACAACCCTTAAGCGCCGTGTAGCTCTTCGAACCTGAGACCTTTGCGTCGAATCCTTCGACGGGCGAAGCCTCCGCGATGTCCAGTCCCTTGCCTTTCGGCAGACCGTCGTCGATGTCGATCAGGACGATATCGCCCAGCTCCTTGAGCCCGGCCAGCAGGGCCAGCGTCCCGCCGATGTTGCCCGCGCCGACGAGCCCGATCTTGTTGCGTGCCATGAGAACCTCTCTTCAGAATGCGCCGTTGCAGGCGTAGCGTTCCTGACGAACGCGCATGGAACTACAGGGAAACGGCGGCAAGGGCAAGGATACCGGGACCTCCTCGACGCTGCGCCTTGCCGTCAGCGGGCGCTTGCCAGCCGGGCGGCGAAGCGCGGCCAGATCAACTCGGCAAACACCGACGAACAGACGACGATGATGGCAAGCACCTGCACCCAGGTGATGGGTTGTGCGAGGATCAGCAGTGCCAGCAGGGCGGTGATCACCGGCTTCAGGAAGAAAAGATAACTGCCGCGGGTGATGTCCGGCACGTTGGCGAGGCCCCACAACCAGAACAGCTGCGTCAATGTCGTGTTCCAGAACGCGATGGTCAATAGCGACCAGGTCTCGACCGGTGGCCGTTGGAATATGGAAAACGGATTGACCCACACGTTCCATGCGGTTCCGACCAGGATCCACAGGCACAGCCCGCCGATCGACATTGTGATCGCGGTCATACGGATGGCACCGTATTCGTTGATTAGTGGGCGCACGAGCACCGCATAAGCCGAACCGCCAACGGCGCACAACAGGGCCAGCCCGATCCCGAACAACGAGTCCTGTGAACCCGCGAGGCGCGCGAGGTACCCGTCGGTCAACAGCAGACTAATTCCGATTATCGCGCACACGCCGCTCAGGATCTTGGGGACGGTGAACGGCATCTTGTAGACCGCCAGGCTGGTCAGCCCGACGAAGATCGGCATCGTCGTAACCAGGGTGCCGACCTGAACGATGGTCGCGAAGTCCAGCGCCCAGTGAAAGAACAGATAAGGCAGGCTGACCCCAAAAAAAGACAACGCCAGGATGGCCCAGAAGCGGTCGCGCAACGGCGACCACAGATCGCGCGAGCTACGCAGACACAAGGCGACAGCCAGAAGCCCGGCGCCGCCGAGAACATATCGCCAGACGGAGACCTCGGGTCCTGCGACGCCGGAAAGCACGGCGAAGAATTCGCTGGAGCTGTGTCCGCAGACGCCAATGAATACCGCACCATAGGCGGCTGTTGCGTTGCGCATCATCGGTCCGCCAATTCCGCGGCGAAGCCGATCAGCGCGTCCACCGAGCGCTCCGGACGTTCGGCGGGGATCAGGTGACCGGCGTCGGGCAGTTCGAGGCTGCGAACATCGCCGACGCGCGCGGTCAGCTCCGCCACGTCGTCGGCATCGTAGAATACGCGGTCTTTCAGTCCGGTCATGATCAGCACCGGCAGTGTGAGCGATTCATATGGGAAGTCCCAGTCGGCCGCGCCGGCGTTGTCCATTAGATTAAAATGGCCGTGGGAAGGATCCATCGGTGCGTAAGGCTGGTCGCTGAGGAACGCTTCGCGCATCGTTGCCAGACGTTCCGCGTTCACGAGCATCGGCAGCATCATGTCCAGTAGCAGTGGGAACCCGCCGGTCGCAACGGCCTTGACCATGGCGGCGTTGATCCAATCCAGCCTGGGGCCGGCTTTGCGTAGGGTATTGATCAACACCAAGCCGGAGGCTTGCGTGCCACTGCGTATCGCCTGAGCGGCGAACAGACCGCCGATGGAAAGCCCGACCAGGATCGGATTCGGTGGCGACAGGCTGGCGAGCAGGGCCATCAGATCATCAACAATGAGACCGGGCGTAAGCGCCGTGCCGGGCGCGAAGGGGCTCTTATCCTGGCCCCGGAAATTATAGGCGAGCGTCCCGTGTCCGGCCTTTCGCAAGGCAGGGCCGATCTGCTCCTGCCACATGCCGGTCGATCCTGTCAGCGCATTGACAAAAACAAACGTTTGAACCGAGCCGGACGGCGGATCGAACTCGTAGTACAGACCGTCACTTGGGCCCCGATCCAGGATCGACACACTTACCCCCTTTGCCGTTGAGAGACCGTTGCCTGGTCGTCTCGGTCAGGCTTCTGTTTTCCCATCCCGGCGTTGAGAGATAGTACGTTCGTTCGCTCGACCAAGCCTTACGGGTATCTTCGTGCTGTCGTCTATTTCACGGTCATGCAGCTGCAGCGGGCCATGTTGGACACTTTGTGGGAAACGCTGCCGAGCCAAAGTTCCTCCAGCGTTCCAAGGCCGCGGCTACCCATGATGATGGTGTCGTTACCGTGTTTCTGGGCGTAATCGAGAATCTGTTGCGCCGGATCGCCGTAAAGCACCGTACCCTTGACGTCGGCCAAACCGTGTTCGTGGGCACGTGCCCGCCCTTCTTCGATCAGCGTGTTGCCGATCGCGCCGCGCAGCGCCTCGCTCGCCTCGCTGTACTGCTTCATGGCAAGCCGTGCGCTCGATTCGACGCTGCCGCTGACCCGGGCGAGCTCGCTGAAATTCAGACTATCGTGCAATTCGGCCGGGAACTCGACCGAAGCGAACCGCTGCTCGTCCTCCGACAGTGGTCGATCCGTGGCGATATGGACCATGGTCAGATCCGCCTTGGCCGATTGCGCCAGAATGCAGGCGATATCCAGAGCTTTCCAGGCATGGTCCGAACCGTCGATCGGAACGAGGATGTGCTCGATCATGATGTTGCCCTCCACGGTAGATCCGTCGGACATCCTGCCATGTCAGATGGGGTGTGATATTGACGCAAATCAGCGCCTGGCGCGGCGCTGAGCCGCAGCGCCAAAAGGTTACGGCGCCTTCCCCGCCCTTGTGGGGAAGGCGCCGCCCTGCCGGTGCTCCCGGTCGATATTGTGGCCGACAATCCGTGGGCGAATTTCGGCTTATGGACCCGTTGCCGCGACCTGACGGTGTGGCCGGGTGAAAACGCGCCGGTCACCCGGCCGCGATTTGATCGGCCTTATGAATCAGATTCTCTGCCTGTTTGATAGAGGCAATATCGATTAATCGTCCATCCAGCGAAACGGCCCCTTTGCCGGCGGCTTTTGCCTGTTCCATCGCCGCCAGGATGCGCCGCGCCCGGTCCACATCGGCTGCGCTGGGCGTAAACACTTCGTTGGCAAGCACCACCTGCGACGGGTGAATTGTCCATTTGCCTTCGCAGCCGAGGACGGCGGCCCGGCGCGCCTGAGCCTGGAACCCGTCGGGATCCGAAAAGTCACCGAAGGGCCCGTCGATCGGCCTCAGGCCATGGGCGCGCGCCGCCACGACCATCCGCGCAATCGGGTAATGCCATGGGTCGCCCCAGTGATAGGCGCGCCGGTCGTCGGCATCCCTGTCGGTCAATATGCCGTAGTCCGGATGCGGTCCGCCGATAGCCGTGGTCCGGGCGCCGGTCGAAGCCGCGTAGTCCGCCACGCCGAAATGCAGCGATTCGTTTCGCGGCGACGCCGCTGCGATGTCGGTCACGTTTGCCAGGCCCAGTGCCGATTCGACGATCAGTTCGAATCCGAGCCGTTTAGTTCGCCCGACGGCCGTTTCAATCTGTGTCACCAACATGTCCAGCGCATAGACGTCCGCGGCGGTCCCCACTTTCGGAATCATCAGCAGGTCGAGCCGGTCGCCCCCTTGCTCGACGATGTCCACCACGTCCCGGTACATATAGTGGGTATCAAGCCCGTTGATCCTCACCGATACGGCCTTTCGGCCCCAATCGACGTCTTGCAGCGCCGCGACAATATTGTTGCGGGCGCCCTCTTTTTTGTCCGGCGGCACGGAATCCTCACAGTCGAGGAAGATCGCATCGGCGGCTGAGGCAGCCGCCTTTTCAAACAGTTCCGGGCGGGATCCGGGCACTGCCAGCTCCGAGCGGTTGAGTCGCATCGGGGCCTGGTGGGTCGTGGCGAAGGTCATGCGCCGGCTTCGGACGATCGACGGGCCAGAGGATGCCCGTCGGCAACAAGCGCCTTGAGTCGCTCGCCCAGAACATGGGTGTAGATCTGTGTCGTGGAGATGTCTGCGTGGCCCAGCATCTGCTGGACAGAACGCAGGTCTGCGCCGTTGGCCAGCAGGTGGCTGGCGAAGGCGTGGCGCAGGACGTGAGGTGAAACCCGGTCTGGTTCGATCCCGCATTCGACGGCCAGCGATTTGAGAATCTGGCCGAACCGCTGTCGCGTCAGATGTCCTTCCTTGGATGCGCTCGGAAACAGAAACGGCGAAGCCTGTCCTTCACGCAAAAAGCCGTGTCGCACGTTCTTGTAGTCGCGCAAGGCCTCCCGCGCGGGACTCGAAAGTGGAATCAGGCGCTCCTTGTCTCCCTTGCCGCGAACGACCAGGAACTCCTGGTCACGGGCTACCGCGGCAAAGGGCAGACCGACCAGTTCCGACACCCGCAGTCCGGTCGCATAGATCAACTCCAAGAGACAGATCAGGCGGGTACCTTCGGCACCGTCCACCCGGCGCGCCGCCGCCAGCAACGCCTCAACCTCGTCTTCGTTTAGTACTTTCGGTAAGGGACGTCGGGTTCGAGGGCTATCGATCACGGACGAGGGGTCGTCGCCGCGTAGGGTCTCGGCAAACAGAAACCGATGTAGCTGACGGATCGCCGACAATCGTCTCGCCGCGGTGCTGGCCAGGGCGCCGGCCGCTTCCAGCCTGGACAGATAGGCCCGGATGTCGTTGGCGGAAGCATCTAACACGTCGTCGCCGCGTTTTAGCAGGAACGCTTCGTAGTCCTGCAAGTCGCGGCGATAGGCCGCGAGCGTGTTCGGCGCCGCACCCCGCTCCGCCGCCATCATTTCCAGGAAGATCTCGATTTCCCGCAAGTGCGGCCACTCCCGTGCCGGATCGAGGTTACAAGCCGGCCTCGATCATTGCCTCCATAGCCAGGGCCCGGGCATCCGCCTGCAGACCGACGCCGACCAGCGCGACCATGAGGTCGCTGAGCACGGCAGGATCCGTCGCTGCCGGGCCGTGCTCGCCCATCGTCAACAGCGCCAGCAGGACCGTCTCGCCGCGGGAACCGTTGGCGGCTGCCGCGAACATGGCCCGCCGCAGGGCGACGTCCGGGACCGGCGTATCGGCGAACGTGTCCGGCCGGGTCAGCTCGCGCCATGTAGCCTGAGATACCGGCTCGCCGAGCGCCTCGAAAATGACATAGGCCAGCGAAATGCGGAAATTGGCACCCTGGGCATCTGCCGCGCGCATGGCTGTTTGCCAGGCTGCCTCAGCATCCGTCTCGTTCGATTCCGGTTCGCCCGTCATGCGCCCCAGTGCCCACAGGCTGTCGGCTGCCCGCTGGGCATCCGGGTCCTTGGAGGCCTCGCCGCGCAGCATCTCGATCCACAGGCGAGCCCGGTCCGGCTCCCCAAGGGCATAATGGGCGCGCGCCGCCTCGACGGCGAACCACCATAAGTCGGGCGTTGGTTCGATCCTCGCCAGATTCGGCTGGTGGACCTGGATCATCAGCGGATAGAGCTTGTTCTGCCGGGCCAGTTGGAACGCCCGCTCCAGCAGGGCTGCCAGCGCCCCCGCCTCGTCCTGGACTGCGGCGGCGCGGTACAAGAGCGCCCGGCTGCGCGGTCCTGGCTCCTCTTCGGCAGCGGAGATCGGCGAGTCGAGCTCGGTGGGCAGGAAGGGCACGCTGTCATAGACCTCCGCCAAAAGGGACGGCGTGATTGCCCCGGCCTGCGCCGCCGCCTCGGCCGCCTCCAGCCGCAGGGCGAGCGGTGCGTTGGGGCTGACGCCGACGGTCCGCAAAAGCGCCGGAGTCTCGTTGTTCAGGACGTCGGGCGGTAGTTCCAACCGAGCCGTCCGCATCATGGCGAGCTGCAGCGGCCGCGGCTCGTTCAGGCTGCTCACCGCCGCCGACGGGTCGCCCGCGAGATGGTCCAGCAACGTGTAGAACACCGGATCCGGGTCGGGATTGGTCTCCGACAGCAGGTCGGCCGCGAACTGGGCGCCGCTGACGTCACCTTCGATAATCTGACAGAAAACGAGGATCTCCTGCCAGAACGGCTCGCTCAGGCGTTCGGCCTGGCTTTGTGCCGTCGCGCAGGCGCCGGCGAGATCGAATTCCAGCAACTGCGCTTCGACCTGCGCCTTCAACAGCGCCGTGTCCTCTTCCCGGCGCGGCGCCACCGCAATCAGGGCCTGGGCGTCGTCAAGCAGCCCCATCCGCATCAAAGTTCGCACCCTGAGGCCAATAAGGCTTTCCGACGGCCCGGCGCCCTCCGGCTGAGGGATGGCGGCCGACGAGAGCAACAGGCGGCGGGCGAGGTCCCGCATTGCCGGGGAGCCGATTCGGGACGGGAAATCCCGCATCAGCGTCTCGATATAGGACCGAGGTGTGTTGGCCCACATATCAAGCCCGAGACCGCCCGAAGCGGCATCGATCGTGCCAACGGAATCGGGATCGACGGCCCCCAGATCCTGGATCATGATCCCCGGCTCGCCTGCGTCTTCGGCCTCGGTGCCAGCGTCACTGCCCGGCGTTTCCTGCCCGGTCTGGCTCTGGCCGCCTGGGACGAGCCGCAGGGGCTGTTCGCTCTGCGCCCATACCGGTCCGGCGAATACGCCGGCCAGTAGCAGAACGGTGGCGACCTTAGCGAGGGAACCGGTCGTCATCGATCACACGTTCGACCTGGGAGGAGGGCGGAGGGATGTCCCAGGTGGCAAGAAAGATGGTGCCGCCGCCCAGGGCCAGCACGACGACGAGGAGGACGAGCTTGCTGATGGGACTCATTGAAACGGGTCTACCAAAACCAGGGCGAAGGACGGCCTGTCATAAGTTGTTGATTTGCGGGCGATTCCGCGGGACAGACGTGGCCGCGCGCCCCGCTTTGGTGTTTACGTTAGGTTTTTAGTATGGCAATTGTGCGGCAATTTACAGAAGGGCGATCCCGGTTGCAATTTATGCCTGTTGAAAGTGGGGCAATTGGAGACCCGCCCGAAGCGACTATCCGCGATATGACTTCGACCCACACTGTGAGAGTGGACCGCCCCCTGGTGCTGATCGGCATGATGGGGGCCGGAAAATCGACCATCGGCCGCCGCCTGGCGGCGCGGCTGGGCCTGCCGTTCAACGATGCGGACAGCGAGATCGAAAAGGCGGCAGACTGCACCATCGAGGAGATTTTCCAACGGTACGGCGAGCCGCACTTCCGCGACGGCGAGCGGCGGGTGATCGCGCGTCTGCTCGGCGACGGACCGCAGGTCCTGTCGGCCGGCGGTGGTGCGTTCATCGATCCCGAAACGCGCGCCCTGGTCCAGCGCGAGGCGGTCTCCATTTGGCTCAGGGCGGACCTGGAAGTGTTGTGGTCGCGGGTCTCGCGCCGCAGCGATCGCCCCCTGCTCAAGACCGCGGACCCGAAAGGCACGCTGACAAGGCTCATGGAAGAGCGCTATCCGATCTATGCCGAAGCGGACATCGTGGCCGACTGTAACGACGCGCCCAAGGACGAGACCACTGAGCGGCTTCTGGACCTGGTCAAGGATTTCCTGGCCCGGAACGGCGGTCCGCGGCCCGCGGAGCAAGGCTCGTGATTGATCTGCAGGCCGTGCCGGTGGGGTTGGGTGAGCGGGCGTACGACATCGTCGTGGGTCCCGGCGCGCTGGCCCGGTCGGGAGAGTTCCTGAAGCCGCTGCTGCGCAACCCGCGCGTAGTCATTGTCACGGATACGACGGTTGCCGGGCTGCATCTGGAAATGCTGACACGTTCGCTCAAGAACGCCGGCCTTCAATGGGATGAGATTACGCTGGCGCCGGGCGAGGAGCGCAAGAGCTTTCCCGAGTTGGAACGGCTGGTGGACCGCGTGCTGGACCTGGGCATCGAGCGCGGTTCCATGTTGCTGGCGCTGGGCGGCGGGGTGATCGGAGATTTGACCGGTTTCGCGGCGAGCATAACGCTGCGCGGCATAGACTATGTGCAATTGCCGACCACGTTGCTGGCCCAGGTTGATAGCTCCGTCGGCGGCAAGACGGCCATCAATACCCGCGCCGGCAAGAACCTGGCCGGTTCGTTTTATCAACCGCGCCTGGTTCTGGCGGACACCAAGGTGCTGGACACTTTGCCAAAGCGCGAACTGCTGGCGGGCTACGCAGAGGTGGTCAAGTACGGGCTGATCAACGACGCCGAGTTCTTTGCCTGGCTGGAAGGACATGGCGCCGGCCTACTGGACCGGGACGACCGGGCAAGGGTCGACGCCGTGGTCCGTAGTTGCCAGGCCAAGTCCAATGTCGTCGCCGCCGACGAACGGGAAGCGGGAAGTCGGGCATTGTTGAATTTCGGTCATACGTTCGGACACGCCTTGGAGTCGGCTTGCGGTTACGGCGATATGCTGCTGCACGGTGAAGCGGTGGCCATCGGGATGATCATGGCATTCGATCTTTCCGTCAGGCTTGGCCTATGCCCCGCGGAGGATGCGGCGCGGGTCCGTCGACACCTAGCGGCCGTTGGGTTGCCGACGGATCCCAGTCACATCGATGGCATGGCCTTTAGCGCTGACGACCTGAGGGCGCGCATGGCCACCGACAAGAAAGTACGGGACGGCAAGCTCGTGTTCGTCCTGACTAGAGGGATTGGCGAGGCGTTCGTCAGCGCAGATGTCCGACCGGACGATCTGCTGGCAGTCTTGGAGGAGGCGGTCGCCGCCTGAAAATCATGGACGTTCAATCAATCAATCTCGAATGGATACTCGCCGGCGCGGCGATCATCGTTCTGCTTGTGCTGTCGGCGTTCTTTTCCGGATCCGAGACCGCGCTGACGGCTTCGTCACGGGCAAGGATGCACGAACTCGCCCGGCAGGGCAGCCATCGCGCCGGCCTGGTGCTGAAGCTGAACGAGCAGCGCGAGCGCCTGATTGGCGCCATTCTACTGGGCAACAATCTCGTCAACATTCTCGCATCGGCACTGGCAACCTCCGTCTTGCTGGCGATCTTCGGAGATGCGGGTGTCGCCTACGCGACGCTTGTCATGACGATGCTTGTGCTGATCTTTGCCGAGGTCCTGCCCAAGACCTTCGCGCTGAACCGAGCCGACCGATTCGCCCTGGGCGTGGCCCCCCTTATGCGGGTGATTGTCTGGCTGTTTGCGCCGGTCACCACGGCAGTCGACTTCATCGTACGGGCAACCTTCGGTTTGTTCGGCGTCAAGCTCGCCCGCAAACTGGGTCGGGAGGAGCGGGAGGAGGCGCTGCGCGGGGCCATCGAGCTGCACAAGGGCGAGGAACCGGAAATAGAGCAGGAGCGGCAGATGCTGCGCTCCATTCTGGATCTGGACGACGTCGAGGTGAGCGAGGTCATGACCCACCGTCGCGAGGTCACGATGATCGACGTCGGTTTGCCGTCTTCCGAGATCGTCGACCTTGTTCTGTCCAGTCCGTTCACCCGCATTCCGCTGCATCCAGATGATCCCGACAACATCATCGGTGTGCTGCATGCCAAGGCGGTGTTGCGCGAAATGCGATCGCTGGAAGGCAACATAAACGGACTCGACGTCACCACCATTGCTGCCAAACCGTGGTTCATTCCCGATACGACGAGTCTGCTGGACCAGCTTCAGGCCTTTCGAGAGCGCCGGGAGCATTTCGCCATCGTCGTTGACGAATACGGTGCGCTTCAGGGAATCGTGACGCTGGAGGATATCCTTGAGGAAATCGTCGGCGACATCGACGACGAACATGACATTTCCGTGCGTGGTGTTCGACCTCAACCAGATGGAAGCTATATCGTTGAAGGAACCGTGACGCTGCGGGAGGTCGAGCGCAATCTGGGTTGGGCCCTTCCGGACGACGATGCGACGACGATTGCGGGGCTGGTACTCCACGAGGCGCGCCGCATACCGGATCCGGGTCAGGTTTTCATTTTTCACGGGTTTCGGTTCGAGATCCTGCGACGGCAGCGCAACCAGATCACGGTACTGCGGGTTACGCCGCCCGCCAACGAGGAGCCATCGCAGGCGGCCGCGACCATCGCCTAGACGCGGCGACGGCGTGCAAGAACAAGGGGGAGCGTTGGAATGCCCTTATCGGAGCCCGACTATCCGCGAGAGCACTGGCACACACGCAATGTGGAGTGCTTCGGTTACCGGCGCGGCGACGGCATGTGGGACATTGAGGGTCATATCGTTGATACCAAGACCTACGGTTTCCCCAACGCGGCGCGTGGCGAGATCCAGGCCGGCGAGCCGATTCACGACATGTGGCTGCGGTTGACCCTTGACGATTCGTACGAGATCAAGGCCGTCGAGGCGGTGACGGACAACGGCCCGTTCACGATCTGTGGAGATATCACGCCGCGTTTCCAGGAACTTGTGGGGTTGAGAATCGGCCCGGGCTGGACACGCAAGGTGAAGGAACGTCTGGGCGGCGTGCATGGATGCACACACCTTGTCGAGCTGCTGGGCCCGATCGCGACGGTCAGCTATCAGACGATTGCGCCGGGCCAGGCCCGCTTGGCTCGCGAGGCGGGCAAAAGGCCGACAGTATCGAAGACACGACCGCGTCACCTTGGATCGTGTCACGCCCTTCGGTTGGATGGGCCAGTCGTGAAAGAAAGCTGGCCGGACTGGTACACCGGCTCCGACTAACCCTGGAATAACCCGCTAAGCCTTGGCGCGGCTTCTCCGCTCCGGTAGCCGTCCGTCCGGCGCAACCGAGAGCGATTCCTCCATGCCTGCTGTCCAGGCGTAAGTCAAAAGAAAGACCCGGATGGCGCCCGTCAGGCCGTATCCGCTATCACGCTCGTAGACGCTCGTGCAGATTTCATGGATGGACATTCCTTCACGTTTGCAGACACGCTCCAGGATGTCCCAAAACACAGGCTCGAGTTTGATGCTGGTCCTGCGTTTTCCGATCCAGACGTTGCGACTCACCAACGCGCTGCGGTTGGGTTTCTTCTCACCGACACTGTCTAAGAACTCTTCCATTTTTCTCCGATGCCGAACAGTCCCCGTTCATTAGAAACAGTTTATTTGAACTGGCCAAGGTATCGCAATGCTAGGTTGTGGTTAACGCGTGATTTTTCGTATGTGTCCGGGGGATTCTCTCCGAACAGTAGTGGCAGTGCGTACGCTAAGGGTCTTCTTCCGGCGTTAATGTAGACAAAGCCAAAGCGTGGACCGGTCCGGCTATTTCGTCGGCCAGCGTTTGATAGACCAGTCGTTGTCTTTCGATTCGATTCAAACCAGCAAAGCGGGCTGAGACCACTTCCACACGGAAGTGTGAATCGCCGGTCCCCGGGGATCCGCTATGTCCTGCATGCAGGTGCGATTCGTTGACGATGTCCATGCGAGTCGGTGAAAGCGCATGACTCAGCTTGTCACGGATGACGTCTTGCACGGTCAAGCGTCAAGCCTCCTGCTCATTGCCCGGCGGTTACGCCGGACAATGTTCGCCAGTTCGAATTTTCGCCCCTACCCGTTCAGTCTAGCATCTTTAGCGCGCAAATGGGCAACGGATCGCAATTACGGCCTTACCCTTGCTTAGGGTATTGCGTGTCACCATACTTGCGCCATGGCCGAAAGCGCAGACTCGCTGGATCTGGAATACCCTGGGCGAGATCGTGGGTCCCCCAAGACCTGCGACTGGCCGGATTGTAGGGCCAATGCCGGATTCAGGGCGCCGAAGTCCCGGGATTGCTTGACGGAATACTATTGGTTCTGCCTGGACCATGTCCGCGACTACAACGCGGCCTGGAACTTCTACGAAGGCATGAACGAAGGCCAAATCGAGCAAGAGATCCGCAAGGATACCTGTTGGCAGAGACCTACCTGGCCGATGGGCATGCGCGCATGGCATCGGCTGGACCTCAACAAGGTCAGCGACTGGTTCAGCTCGCTTGGCCGCGGCGGCGAGGCCGGGGAACGCGAACGCCGTTCCTCCACGCGCGACCTGTCGCCCGAAGCCCGCGCTTACCGCGCCCTGGAGCTGGAGCCACCTGTGAACTTGACCGAGTTGAAGGCGCGCTATAAGCAACTCGTGAAGCGTCTCCATCCGGACGTCAATGGCGGCGACACCGAGGCGGAAGATCGCCTCAAGGAGATCAATCAGGCCTATGCGCTCCTGAAGGTCACGCTGACCGCTTGATCTCCGTACTGCCCGTCACAATTCAACACACAAGCGCTGATCGTTAGGTAGAGATTCGATGGAAGGACCCGCCGCTGCACACGTGCTCGATGCACCCGACATCGAGCTGTCGGTGAGGCAGACATTCGGCCTGGACACGGACATGACGGTCCCGGCCTTTTCCAAGGCATCCGAATACGTGCCCTATGTGGACGAAGCGTACGTCTTCGACCATGACACGACCCTGGCCATTCTTGCGGGCTTCGCCTTCAATCGTCGGGTTCTGGTCCAAGGCTATCACGGCACCGGAAAGTCGACCCATATCGAGCAGGTCGCCGCGCGCCTGAACTGGCCGTGTGTCCGAGTGAATCTGGATAGCCACATCAGCCGCATCGACCTCGTCGGCAAGGATGCAATCGTGCTGCGCGAGGGCAAGCAGGTGACCGAGTTTCGGGAAGGCATTCTGCCGTGGGCGCTGCAAAACCCGGTCGCCATGTGTTTCGACGAGTATGACGCCGGACGTCCGGACGTGATGTTCGTGATCCAGCGCGTGCTGGAGGTGGAAGGCAAGCTGACCCTTCTGGACCAGTCCAAGGTGATACAGCCGCATCCCTATTTTCGCCTTTACGCAACGGCGAACACGGTCGGTCTCGGCGATACGACCGGCCTTTACCACGGCACCCAACAGATCAATCAGGGCCAGATGGACCGTTGGTCGATCGTGACAACACTGAACTACCTGCCGCACGACGAGGAATGCGCAATCGTTCTGTCGAAGGCGCGCGAGTACGACACCGATGACGGCAGGGAGCAGATCTCCGCCATGGTTCAGATGGCGGACATGACCCGAGTGGGTTTCATGTCCGGCGACATCTCCACGGTCATGAGTCCACGGACGGTGATCACCTGGGCGGAAAATGCCGAGATCTTCGGCGACCTGGCCTTTGCATTCCGCGTGACGTTCCTGAACAAGTGCGACGAGACGGAACGACCGATCGTGGCAGAATACTATCAGCGTTGCTTTGGCGAGGAACTGTCCGAAGGGTCGATGGGCCTGACGGCGAACTAGGGCAGCCGGGCCATGAGCGACCAGCAGGGCGCGCTGGAACTCTTCAAGCGGGCGAATGCCGCGGCCTTTCGCGGCGTGTCCGGCGATCCCGAGCTCGAGGTCACCTATGGTTCGGAACAGGCGTCGCTGTCCGGACCGCGCGCCCGTTTGCCGTTCCCAAGCCGTGATCTTCCCGAAAAAGAAGTAGCCCAGGTCCGGGGCGAGGCCGATTCCCTCGCTCTGCGGGTGCGCCATCACGACGCCAGGCTACATGCGGCGCGCAAGCCGGCCGGAGAGGTCGCGCCGGTCATATTCGAGGCGCTGGAGCAGGCCCGATGCGAGGCGCTCGGCGCCCGCGCGATGGCGGGCGTACGCGACAACCTGACCGCAGCGCTGGACGAGCATTACCGGCGGCTGGGTTTTCACCGCATCACGGATCGGACCGAGGCGATCGTGCCGGAGGTGGTGCGGTTGATGGCCCGGCGCGTCCTGACCGGCGCCGAGCCGCCAGAGTCGGCGGCGCGCGCCTACGAGCTGTGGGCGCCCCATCTGAAGAGCCAGATCGGCCGGGCGTTAACCGACCTGGCGCGTTGCGTGAACGACCAGGCGGAATATGCCAAACACGCGCGACAGCTGATTCGGGACCTGGATATCGATCTCGGCAGCGAGGACGAAACCGACCCGACTGGCGACAGCGACGACAGCGACGAGGAGCAGGGGGACAACCAGGCGAGGTCCCAGAATGAACAGGAGGGCGGCGACGCCGACGCCAGTACCGAAGAGGGCATCGCCGACGCCGCCATGGGCGAGGCTGGCGACGATGACATGGGAGATGCCCTCGACGACGAATTGGCCGGAGACATGATGCCGTCGCCGGGGACCGAGGAGCCCGGCGATTCAGGCGCCCGCTGGCGGCCCGAACACGACCTTTCCAATCTGCCGCGCGAACCGTTCTACAAGATCTTCACGGAAGTCTATGACGAGGTCGTGCCCGCAGAAACGCTGTGCGACCCGGAAGAGCTTTCACGCCTCCGCCTCATGCTGGACCAGCAACTCACTCATCTGCAGGGCATTATTGGAAAGCTTGCGAACCGGCTCCAGCGCCGGTTGCTGGCACAGCAGCTACGCTCGTGGCAGTTCGACCTTGAAGAGGGGTTGCTGGATACGGGCAGGCTGAGCCGGGTGGTCACCAATCCGATGCACCCGCTGTCTTTCAAAAAGGAGCAGGACACGACGTTCCGGGATACAGTCGTCACCCTGCTGATCGACAATTCCGGCTCCATGCGCGGACGGCCCATCTCAATCGCGGCAATGAGCGCCGACATCCTGGCACGCACCATGGAGCGCTGCGGCGTCAAGGTGGAAATCCTGGGATTCACAACCCGGGCCTGGAAGGGCGGACAGGCGCGGGAGGCCTGGATTGCGCAAGGAAAGCCCGCCAATCCGGGGCGACTCAACGACCTGCGGCACATCATCTACAAGTCGGCGGACGTCCCTTATCGCCGGGCCCGGCGCAACCTGGGCCTGATGCTGCGGGAAGGCCTGTTGAAGGAGAATATCGACGGCGAAGCCCTCATGTGGGCCCACCAGCGGCTCCTGGGCCGGCCAGAAGAGCGGCGTATCCTGATGGTGATCTCCGACGGCGCCCCGGTCGACGACTCGACCCTATCGGTCAATCCCGGCAACTATTTGGAGCGCCACCTGCGCGACGTGATCGAATATATCGAGGCCAGGTCCCCGATCGAAATCGTGGCCATTGGCATCGGTCACGACGTCACGCGCTACTATCGGCGGGCGGTCACGATCGTTGACGTCGATCAGCTTGGCGGGACGATGATGGAGCAGCTTGCCGACCTGTTCCACGAGGATTCCGGCATGAGCCGGGCCGGGGAGGGCGCCGGCCGATCGCGGACGATGCTGCCGCGCTGGGGGCGCGCCGGCACCGTCATGTAGTCCCAGGCGCCCGGCTCGCGCATTGTCAGCGTCTAAATCTTCAACAAGGATGGCAGTTTCTCGCCCATCGACGACAACCGCGTGTATTCCGCGGTGGCCAAGGACTTCATTCGCAAGGATGGCGACGGTTACAGCGTGTTCCGCGACGCCGCCATGGATGCTGACGGCTGTGGACCCGGGCTCGAAGAAGCCGTAGCGGAGTATATCGGCCTGAACTCGCCGGTATCTGCGAAGCCGGAACGCCGGGTGGCGACGAAGTAGTACCGCCGTCCCGAAACAACAAAAGCCCGGGCGATTGCCCGGGCTTTTTTGCTCGTACGAGCCTGGCTACATCAGGTTCTCGCCCAGAAAGTCGGTGGTCCGATCCCATGCCAGTTTCGCCTCGTCCGCGTCGAACCGCGAGCCGGTCGGATTGGCAAAGGCGTGGTCGGCTTCGTACCAGTAGATCTGAACGTCGGTCTTGCCCGCCTTCTCCAGCTCGGATTCGAAACCGCTCACCATTTCCTTGTTGATGAACTTATCCAACGTCCCGAAGTGTCCCATGATCGGGCTCTTTACCTTCATCAGATCGTCGGCGCTGCGCTTTACGCTGCCGTAATAGATAACGGTGGCGTCGACCGGCGTGGCAATTGACGCGTTGAGCGACCAGGCGCCACCGAAGCACCAACCGACGGTGCCGATCTTGCCGGTCGAAAGCTCGTGCGATCTGAGCCAGTCGGCCCAGGCAACCAGAGTGGCGGTTGCTTCGTTGGCCTTCACCGCCTGGACTTGGGCCCGGGCCCCTTGCGGGTCTGTGGCGACGTTACCGTCCATCAGGTCGACGGCAAGGGCGATATAGCCCTGTTTGGCGTAGTCGGCGGCGACGGCCTTGATATGGTCGTTCAGTCCCCACCATTCGTGAATAAGGATAACGGTCGGCGCCGGCGTTTGGCCGGGCACGGCAAGCGCCGCCTTAACGGTCCGGCCGTCGCTCGTGCTCACGGATACCTCGTCCAGCCCCGCGGCGGCGGCGCGAGCCAAACCGGGATCGGCCAGGATCGCCGCCAGTGGCAGGCCTGCCAATGACGCCGTCGTCGCACCCTTCAAAATCTCTCGTCTTGCGTACATCACCCCTTGCTCCTTCGTCTGTCGGGTCGTTCCGGTGTGGTCGACTGACTCCAGCGGGCCGCCCGCCAAAGGCAGGTTGCCCGGGACGCTCTCCCAGATGGTTCGAAAAGGCGCTGGGTCAAGCGGCGGGATGCAACGGGATGTAATAGGACCTAACGCGTTCCGAACAACCGGTCGCCGGCGTCTCCCAGCCCCGGGACGATATAGGCGTTTTCGTCCAGCCTCTCGTCCAGTGCGGCGGTGTAAATGTGGACGTTGGGATGGCTATCTAGAACGACCTTGACGCCTTCTGGCGCGGCGACCAGCACCATCAGCCGGATGTTCAGGTCCTCCACGCCGTGCGCGTTCAAAACGTCCAGCGCATGGGCCGCCGAATAGCCGGTCGCCAGCATGGGATCGCAGACGATAAACAGGCGGCCCTCGGGTTCCGGCAGTTTGGCGAAATACTCGACGGGACGTTTGCTCTCCGGGTCGCGATACACCCCGATGTGGCCTGCCCGGGCCGACGGCATCAGTTCGTGCAGACCCTCCGTCATGCCGAGGCCGGCACGCAGTATGCCGACGATTGCGGGTTTTCGCCCCGAAAGGACGGGCGCTTGCATGCGCGCGATCGGTGTTTCGATGGCCTCGCTTGCCATCGGAACCTGGCGCGTCACCTCGTAACCCATGAGCTGCGAGATCTCGCGCAGCAACTGCCGAAACGGTCCTGTCGGCGTTTCGCGTTTCCGCATCAATGTCAGCTTGTGTTGGATCAACGGGTGATCGAGCACATGAAGATTACGGAAGGAAGTCTTGTCTGGCATGCTTTCGTGAATCTGATTTGGGTTGGATCGTCAGCATACTTGGCCAATTTTGTATCGCCAAGAAGCGTACAAGACGTCTTGAGTAGTCGGTGATATAGTGCGAGGCTGGACATTGGAGTTATCCACAGGGCTACCAGGAGCGATCCCCCGCCTTGATGTCCACGAAGATCACGCTGCTGCCGCGGGCCGGACGGCACCGCACGGAAACGCCTGTCGAAACGCTCGACACGGCGGTGGCCCGGGCGCGCCATTTCGGTCGTGCAATGGCGATCATGGCTGGTGTGGGCACGCTGCTCTGGCTCATCGTCTGCGTTTGGTACATCTCGGTTTCACTGGGTTGGGATTTTTCGGTCCTGTTGCCGACCGAGCTCTTCGCTGTCGCGACGGGTGTGTTCGCGCCGCTGGTGTTCCTTTGGCTGGTGGCGATCTATTTCAGGCGCGGCCGGGAGGTTGCCCAACACACCGACCTGCTGCGCCGTCAGCTCGACCTCCTGACATACCCTGCCGATGATGCCGGCGAACGCGTCCGCCACGTCGCCGACGCCCTGCGTCTTCAGACCGAAGACCTGAACCGGGCCAGCGACAAGGCGACGGTCCAGCTTCGGGAATTGTCGTCGGCGCTGAAGTCCGAAACGGAAGATCTTTATCGAGCGACGGATCGCCTGTCGGCCGAGACCGGTGAAATCCGCACCGGGCTTGGCGAGCACACCACTATGCTGGGCGGTCTGACGGATCGCCTGGAACGCCAGCAGACCGCGATCCGCGATTCGATTGAAGGACAGACACGGGACCTGCAGGACGCCACGCAGACGGTGATCGATCATACCGAACAGGTCGGTTCCGCTCTCAAGCTGCAGGTCAGCGACGTCATCGCCGCGTCCGACCGGCTGGCGACGCAGGCCCAGGACATCGGCACCCTTTTCGGGGGGTACGCCGACCAGATGGTAGCTGCTGCCGATCAGGCCCGCCGGAACGCCGAGGGGATCGGCGAGGAGTTGGCCCGTGGGTCGGCGGAGCTGAACGCCGCGTCGGAACTGGCATCTGCCCGGGCTGGCGAGATCGCCAGTCTTCTGAGACAGCAGGTGTCCCAGGTCACGGACCGGCTGAAGACCTCTTTCGACGCGCAGTCATCGGCCCTATCGAGTTTCACCGAACGTACCGGCGAGCGCTTCGAGCGGTTGACCGAGGCGTTGACCCGGCAGACCACGATCTTTGCGCAGTCGGTGGACGGTATGCTCGAACGCCACGGCCAGGGCGTCACCAAGTCGCTCGATTCGACCCAGTCTCGAATCGAGCAATTCGGCACCGCGCTGGAAGAACACGCCGACGGGCTGGATAAGCGCCTTGATGTCACCCTGACCACGCACACCAGCGCCATATCGCAGCTCACCGCCCAGACCTCCGACAAGGTGCACGAAATCACGCTAGCCTTGAAGGAACAGACCCAGGGCCTGGCGCACGCGACCGAACAGGCGGCCGGCCAGGCGGCTGCGATCAAGGTGGCGGTGGAAGCGCAGGGGGCGGAGCTGGCGAAAGTTACCCAGGAAGTGGCCACGCAGTCCAAGACCGCCAGCGATGCGGCGGAAAGCCATGCCACCTTGCTGGCAAGGGCGGCGGAGACGGCGACCGGCAAGGTTCACTCGATGGGCGAGGCCCTGCGTTCCCAGGCCGACGAGATTGCGCAGGCGACGGACCTGGCGGCGGCACGGGCCGAGACCATTCGCGAATCCCTGCGACGGCAGGCCGAGGAGCTGGGTACTGCCTCCGACGTCACGATGCGACAGGCCAAGGAGATCGAGGAGCTTCTCACGGAACGGGCCGGATTCGTGACCCGGACCATACGCGACGGGACGACGGAGCTGTCGAACACCATCGAACCAGCGATCTCGCAGGTCGGGGAAATGTCCGAAATGCTGCGCGAACAATCGCGCACGCTTCAGGAATCCTCGGATTGGGCCTCGGCTCAGGCCCGTGCCATCGGCGACGTCCTGCAGCGGCAGGGCCAGGACCTGAAATCGGCCGCCGATCATGCGTCGAACCAGGTCCGCGATATCCGCGACGCGCTGCAGGCCCACACGGTCGAAATGGCGGCCGCCTCTACGACCGCCGGGGAAGAGGCTTCGCGGATCCGCGATGCGCTGCACGACGATGCCAAGTCGATGGAATCACTGTCCACAATCCTTGCCACACAGCACGCCTCCATCCGCGAGTCGGTCAAGGGTCAGACGATGAGCCTGAACGAGGCGTCCGATCACGCCAAGGAACAGACCGAGGAGATCCGCAAACAGCTGGACGACCAGACCTCGGCGCTGTTGATCGCGTCGGAAAGCGTCGCTGACCGCATCACCCAGGCCGGCAAGGCGTTCCAGTCGGAATCAGGCCAGTTCAATGCCGCCGTGGAGGCGGCCCAGGCCTCGATCGAAAGCGTCGCCGAGCGGCTGCGGCAGCAGTCGGAGGCGCTGACCACGGCGTCGGTTCAGTCGGCCCTGCAGGTCAACGACAATCGGGACGGACTGCGGACCTTGGCAGAGGAGTTGTCGAAAGCGGCGACGGACGCGGTGTCTGCGATCCGCAACGTGTCGGATCTGTTCGGCGAGCAACGGGTCAACGTCACCACCGCGACCGACGAGGTCATGGGACGGTTGGTGACCTTGAACGATGTGCTGGGCGACGAGTCCTCCAAGCTGGCCCACGCCGGAGAGACGGCGCGTTCCGAGATCGACGCGGTCGGCGGCGGATTGTCCCGCCATGCCGAACGGCTCGAGGAGGTGTCGGGACACACAAAGGCGACATTGGAATCGCTGACCGACGAGGTGAAAACGAAGACCGATCACATGGCGCAGTCGTTGGAAGCGGCGATCTCGCAGGCCGTCGAAGCGGGCGCGGAGTTCGACCGGCAGGCGGCGCGCCTGACCCAGGCGAGCACCGACGCCGCCGCGCAGGCTCAGACGCTGGCCGAAAGCGAGCTCGATGCCCGCCGCGACCTGTTCCTCAAGACGGCCCGCTTTATCATCGAGGACCTCAACTCGATTTCCATCGATCTCAGCCGGGTGCTCTACAACGATGTCCCCGAGGCGGACTGGAAGCGCTATGCGAAGGGTGACCGCGGCGTCTTCACCCGCAATCTGCTGCGCAGCCGCCATGCGGCGCTGGTGCGGCGGGTGACCGACAAGATCAAGGAGGACGAGGAGATTCGGGGTTACGTGCTGCGTTATGTGGACCAGTACGACCGCCTGCTGGAGGAATGCCGGCAGTGCGACCCGGAAAACCTGTTGCACTCCACCTTCCTGACGGCGGACGTCGGAAAACTCTACATCCTGCTTTGCCGAGCCCTCGGCCGAGACGAGTAGGCCGGCCGGCTTTTCACCGCCAACATTTGGCGACACGGGTATGAAGCGGTGTGCCGGCGAGCGACGTCTTGTCCGTCGTTGGCTATCAGCTGGCGGCTTTTTCCAGCAGGGCGGCGGCCCGGCCCGACACGATCGTGTGTTGCAGATCGTCTTCTTCGGACGGATCGACCTGGGATTCCTCTCCGAACAGGCCCGAGACGCCGCGACGCCTGAACAGATCGGCCTCTTCGGCGCCGGAAATCAGCTCCAGCAGGCGAACGGTCGCGTAGAGATGGATTAAGGCGTCGTCACGCTCTGACTCGTCTGACTTGGCAATGCGGTCGATCATCTTGGCGGTGTAGGTGGCCAGTTCCTTTCGCAAACCCGTCACGGTCGAGTTCGCGGTGGAAGTGACGCCCAACTGCTCAGCCAGGCGGGTGGTGTCAGCAACGGCGCGGGCGCGGCGTTCGGCAACCGTGAAAGCGCCCTCGTCCAGTGCTTCCGAGAAGTCGGGTGTGCCGACGACCGTGCCGCGCTTTCCTTTGACGCTTGGAAATGCGCTGAGCACGATGTTGGATGCCGTCTTCAGGACGCAGGTTTCGACGATTTCCGACACCTTCGCGCGGCTGGTGAGCATCCGCTGACCCCATTCGCCGTCGCGCCGGATTCCGATCTCGTTGGTGATGCCCTTGAAATTCTCGGCGAACTTGCGAACCAGATCCATGATCGAATCTTCGTCGGTTTCGCCCTTTAGCGCTTCTTCGATGTCGCCCGCCTGGCGCTCGAGTGAGTGGATGATCATGTCGCCGGCGAGCTTGAGGTCGGTCCGGCTGGCCAATGTGTCGTCCAGTTTGGGACACAGCGCGCGGATCACTTTGAGGATCTCAAATCGGTGGGCAAGCCGGCCCATCACCACGAGGATGACATAGATCTCGAGCTTGCGGCCTTCCGACGCGATGTCCTCGTACACCCGGGTGATGACGGTGACATCTTCGTGGTTCAGATTGCGGATCGGCTTGCGCGGCAGGAGCGTCTTGGCGTTCTCGATCTTTTCGGCGATGTCCAGGATGGCGGTCATCTCCACCAGGTCTTCCACCCGCCGGGCGCCGCCCAGCTTCTTTGCGAGTTTCTTGAATTCCATCGGGTCGGAGCTGGTGGCGTCCAGGGACTGCCGGAACGTGTCGGCGGCCAGACGCCACAAGGACCGGGAGTGTTCCAGCAGGGCAGCATTGTTCTGATCGGTCTGCGCCTTGGACAGAGCGTCGCCCAGTTGCTTGGCGGGCTCGGCGACCAGTTCATTGAGATGGCCCCACATCGGGGCGATCGACGCCCGGGCGATCGAACCGAGCTCCTTGACGTCGGGATCATTGATCTGCAGCAGATCCTCGAACGGCGTGCACAGGATGCGTTGCGGGGTCTGATGCCGCGGCATGCGCATCGCCACCAGGGACGGTCGCAGCATGTTCAGAATGATCTCGTGCGGAAACTGCGAATTTCCGGCCGCCCGGTCCTGCTCCAGGACGCCCGCCAGCTTGCGCACCTGCGGTGCCGGTAGGCTAGTCAGGAACAGCTCGAGCTGCTTCAGTTGGGCGGGCTTGCTCACCTAGCCCTCGTTCGTGATTTTGGACAGCTTTTCCTGCAGGCCTGTCAGGTCGCTGTCGCCGGGACCGCGTTGTTCGGCATTGAGCAGCCAGTGCTTTTGCTGTTTGCCGAACATCACCCACATGGCGGTCTCATCGTTGGTCAGAACCTCGCGCGGCAAGTTCGGCACGAACTGAACCATGCGCTCAAGGTAGTCGCGTTGTTCAAATCGGTTGATACGGCTGACTTTGTTCCACTCCGCGATGATCGGAGACCAGCCGTCGGTCAGCCAGCTCAGTTGTTCCGCCTTTTCGAGCAGCGTTTTTTCGGTCGGTTTCCAGCCTCGGATCGCTGTTTCCATGTCGCCGAGACAATCATGGATGGCCTCGATCCTGTCTCGACACAGGCCGGCCGTCTGTTGGCAGATCTTGATGACCCAGCCGGCCATGTCGGCAAACTCCTGAGGTTCGGCCGTCTGCCATTTGTCCAGGTCAGCGGCGAATCGCTGCATGTCGGCGACGGTCCTGGTCAGGTATCCATCGGTCCCCGCGTGGGGAGTTCCAATTGGCCCGATGATCTTGGCCCACACTTCCAACCGGCTGACGATGTCGCCCGGTGTAGCGGCCACTTTGTCGGCGCAGCCTGCGAACGCGTCGCGGGCGAGTTCCATACCACGCGGTCCGGCGATGGCTTCGCCGGCGACCGAGGCCTTGATAGCAGAGTCGTTCGACAGGACCTCCACCGCGCTCCGAATCAGACCCATGAACGTCTTCAGGCGATCGAGCTGGTCGGTCATTTCCTGTCCACGCGCCTGTTGCATGTCTGCTGGCCCCGCAAGGCCGGCGCGCGCCAGCTGTATGGCGGCCTGTCGGATCTTGGGTGGCGTGATCGCCCGCGTGCGCATCATCTCTTCATGCAGCGCGCGGTCGAACACGGTCAGGGTGATGGTCTCAGGCAGCGTCCTGAGGGGGATGACGTAGGCACCGTGCGAACCAATGAGACTGGGAATCAAAACTTCGGTGCGCGCGCGCGTATCCAGTTCGCGCACGCAGGCATGCGCCAGCGCCGGCGTCGTGAACGGAATCGACGCGCCGCGCTCGGGAAATGTCGCTGGCAGTGCCGCAGGTTGCTCCGCGGTTGCCTTGGTGGTTTCGACGGCCGCCAACCGGGAAAGTGCCCCTCTATATCGCCGTGGGGCGATGGCCCCTCGACCCTTCGGAATTCCGCAGAAATCCGGCCTTTGCCGAACGTTTTGTTTTGGCACAACGTCCTTAATTGCCACTTAATTCGTTGATTTACAGGGCAGTTCTGCAACGGGGAATGGTCGCCGCTGGCATGGCACCGATGCCTTGAAACCATCCATCCTTGTCTTTGTGTTCGACCAGGATTGGCCGATGATGGATTCCAGTCATTGCCGGTTTCGTCTAATTACCTTATGATCGAAAGACAATTAATCAGCAGTACTTCCATTTGAAAGGGAATATCGAGATCGAACTTGATGAACCCTCACGCCTGATTTTGCAGGCCTTGCAGGCGGACGCCCGCCTGTCCTTCAACCAGCTCGCCAAGCAGGTCGGACTGTCGGCTCCAGCCGTGGCCGACCGGGTGCGGCGCTTGGAGGAGGCCGGCGTGATCCGCGGATATCGGGCCATCGTGGATGGCGAGCGACTGGGCTGGCAGATCTCGGCCATGGCCCGTCTGACTTGCTCCGGGGACCGGTATCAGGCGGTCAAGGCGCTTTGCCGGGAATTGCCGGAGGTGCGCGAGTGCCACCATGTGACTGGAGCAGCTTGTTTTCACTTGAAGATCATGGCCTCCTCCGTGCATCACATGGAGCAGGTGATCGAGCGGCTCCGCGGGATCGGCAGCGTCGTGTCGTCCGTCGTGCTCTCAACGCCCGTTCAGGGCAAGCCCTTGGCACCTCCTTGAGTGGACCGTCCGGCCGGCGCGCCGTGGCGGCGGGCAGAAGTGACGGTCGGCGGCGATTTTTCTTGCTGAACGAATCCTTAACCGTGTTTTTCAATGGTGCGTGCCGGATCATCGGCGAACGGGCCGATGAACGGATGGACGCATGACGGCACTTGATATCGAGAGTCTGGCCAAGCAGCTCGTCGCGGGTGATCGACGGGCCTTGGCGCGCGCCATCACACTAGTGGAATCGACCAAGGCCGATCACGGGGAGCAGGCGGAACGGCTGCTGCAGGCCCTTCTTCCCCATGCGGGCAAGTCCTACCGCATCGGCATATCCGGCGTGCCGGGGGTCGGGAAGTCGTCCTTGATCGAGACTTTCGGCCAGCACCTGATCCAGCAGGGCCACCGGGTCGCTGTTTTGGCCGTCGACCCCAGCTCCAGGCGCAGCGGCGGGTCGATCCTGGGCGACAAGACCCGGATGCAGGAACTGGCGAAGCTGGACTCCGCCTTTATTCGCCCATCGCCAGCAGGCGGGACCCTGGGCGGCGTGGCCCGCCGCACGCGGGAAGCGATCACTGTCTGCGAGGCAGCGGACTTTGACGTGGTCCTGGTCGAGACGGTGGGCGTCGGTCAGTCCGAAACGGCCGTCTCGGAGATGACGGACGTATTCCTTCTGCTTCTCCAGCCGGCCGCCGGCGACGATCTCCAGGGCATCAAGCGCGGCATTGTCGAGTTGGCCGACGTGATCCTCGTGACCAAGGCGGACGGCGACCTGGCGGCGGCGGCGAACCGCACGGCGGCAGACTATACCGCCGCTCTGCAGCTGCTGCGGCCGACGGTGGCGGGATGGGACGTGCCGGTCAAGACCTGCTCGGCCGTGACCGGAGACGGCGTCGAGGAGGCCTGGACCCTGCTTCAGACATTTCGTGGCCATCTGGACTCGCTGGGTATCCTGGAGAGCCGGCGCGCGGCCCAGGCGCGTGAATGGATGTGGACCGAAGTGGGGGCCGCCTTGCGGCAGGCCCTGTCCGCCGATCCGGTGGTGCACGACCTGGTCGCCCCGGTCGAGGCATCGGTCACGGCCGGTGAATTGACCCCGTCTGCGGCGGCACGGCGGCTGGTGAGTGCGTTTTTGGCGCCCCGCAGCCGGCTTGACCGGCGGGAACAGGGCTGATTTTCGCCCCGGACCGTGAATAGAATGGGCAAAAGCATATAACCAAGCGCGTCAAGGAGCGCCGTTTTATGAGTGTTTTCTTCCGAGCGGGTCTGGCCGCAGTTGTCGGGCTGGTCCTCGTTTTGGCCGCCGGCACCGGATCGGCCCAAGAGATGCGGTTTCCGGCCCAGTATTTCGGCCGCGTGGACCTGCCGTTGCCTGAGAGCAAAATCCACCTCGAAAAGTTAATGGACGACAACGACAACTTCGAGGATATCGCGGGCTTCTCCAGCAACAATCGCTACCGGGTGATGGCGGAACCGGTCGGCCGGCTCGATCTGCTGATTGACGTCGGCGGGCAGCAGGGCACGGCGACCTGCACCGGCTGGCTGATCGCGACGGACATGCTGATGACCAACTACCATTGCATACCCGGCCACGATGGGGTGATCCTCGAAGCGCAGCTTGTCATGAACTACATTTCGCTCGGCCAGCCGCAGTCCGAGATCGACATCTACCCGGTCGAAACCGAGCCGTTGGAGGCGGATCCGGACCTGGACTACGCCATCGTGCGCGTTCAGGGGAATCCGGCCGACAAGTACGGCATCGTTTTCATGGATGTGCGGGACCCGGAAGCCCAGGAGGAACTGTTCATCATCCACCATCCGGCCGGTAAGCCCAAGAAAATCACCCGTCGAAACTGCCGCACGGCCCGCCTCGCCGAAGGACAGGATTTTCACCACTATTGCGACACGTTGGGCGGCAGTTCGGGGTCGCCGATCTTTTCAGACAACGATTCGGTCCTTGTGGGCCTCCATTTCGCCGGTCTTGAGAAGCAGTACAATATGGCAAAACGGCTGCGCGAGATCGTTGCCAGCAGCGCGATTCTTGGCGATTTGGCCCAGTTTGCCACCAACCAGCCGCCGGCCCGGAACGACACGCCCCCGCCGGCGCCGGACCCGGCGCCGGCCCAGGATCCGCCGGCGCGCGCCAGCTCGGGTGGCGCGGTCACGGGTGAGGAAAGCGACAGTGGTTGGGGCGCCATAACCGATTGAATCGAGCCGGACCGCTTCCTTAACACGGGGTTGACGCAGCTCGGCCCTGTGCCGTAAAAGACCGGGCTTCCGGGGCCACGGGCCCGCGGAATCCGTGCAATCTGAGCTTCTATGGGATCGAGGACAGCATGTCTCGGCGATGCGTTATTACCGGCCGCGGGGTTATGAGCGGCAACAATGTCAGCCACGCCAACAACAAAACCAAGCGCCGGTTTTTGCCGAACCTGCAAGTGACTCGGTTGATGTCCGATACGCTTGGCGAACAGGTCCGGCTGAAACTGACGGCGAAGGCGATTCGGACAATCGATCACAAGGGCGGCCTGGACGCGTTCCTTCTTGGAACGCCCGATCGCAAGCTGACGACCGAAGCGAAGCGCCTGAAGCGGCGCATCCAGAGGGCCGCACCGGCCACCAGCTGACCGCCCACGGCTCGATGCGTGTGTCAGCTCCGCAGTGTGTCTGCGGAGCGTTCCGATAGCCCATTCCGGGCCGCTGTAACCGGGTGACCGATCGTCAAGGACGATGCCCCTAGACCCCCAATACCTGATCGCCGCGATGAACGGGCTGCCGCCCGAGGCAATGTGGGCGTTCATGCTGATCGCCTGCTTTGGCGGCGTCCTGATGATGTTGCGCTTTTTCGGGGAGGCGGGTCTTTACGTCTACATCGCGGTCGCCGTCATCGGGGCCAATATCCAAGTCCTCAAGGCCGTGCAGTTCGGCGTCTACGCCCACCCCGTCGCGCTCGGTACCATCCTGTTCTCCTCCACCTATCTGTGTACCGACATTCTCGCCGAGCATTACGGTCAGGCGTCGGCCAAGCGTGGCGTCCTGATCGGATTCGCCAGCTACCTGCTCTGGGTGGTGTATATGGTTCTAACGCTGGGATTCGCGCCGCTGACCGCCCAGCAAGCCGGCGCAGAGATGGCCTGGGCGCTGCCTTTCCATGATCATATGGTGGCCCTGTTCACGCCGGCACCGGCATTTTTCGTCGCCGGCATGACCGCCTACCTGCTTAGCCAGTTCCACGATGTCTGGCTGTTCGGGTTGTTGCGCCGCCTGACCGACGGCCGCTTCCTCTGGCTGCGCAACAACGCCTCGACCATGCTGTCCGCCCTGATCGACAATATCATCTTCAGCGTTCTGGCCTGGGTCGTGTTCGCGCCCGATCCGGTCGAGTGGCAGGCGCTGGTGTTCGTTTATATCCTGGGCACCTACGGACTTCGGCTCATCGTGGCCACGCTCGACACGCCGTTCATCTATCTGGCGGGCCGGATGGTGCCAAAGCCGGCTCACGCCTGAGCCGGAAGGGCGCGGCATGAACCGCTACCCCGACTTCCGTTTTGACATCGTCAAGTCCGACGCCGCTTCGCGGGCACGCTTGGGCGAGTTGTCCACCCCGCACGGTTCGATCCCCACGCCGGCTTTCATTTTCTGTGCCACCAAGGCGGCCATCAAGGCGGCGGGTCCGCGCGACCTGGTGGATCACAACGTCGATATCATCCTGTCCAATACTTATCATCTGATGCTGCAGCCTGGGGCCAAACTGGTGGCCGACATGGGCGGGCTCCACCGTTTCACCGGCTGGTCCGGACCCATGCTGACCGATTCAGGCGGATATCAGATTTTCGCCTTCGGACACGGTTCGGTTTCCGAAGAGATCAAGGGCAATCGAAACAATCCGCAGGTCGACAAGACCTTGTTGAAGGTGGACGAACAGGGCGCCGTATTCCGCGCCTATACGGACGGATCGAAAATCACGCTGACGCCGGAGCGTTCGATCCAGATCCAGCAGTCGCTCGGGGCGGATCTGATTGTCGTCCTGGACGAATGCACGCCCTATCACGTGCCGCGCGACTACACCGCGAATTCCATGCACCTCTCCCATCGCTGGGCGCACCGCAGTCTTGAGGCATTCGACCGCGGCGAAGGGCGAGGTTCCGCGGGCCCACAGGCGCTGTACGGTATTGTCCAGGGCGGGGTCTTCGAAGACCTGCGGGCGGAAAGCGCCGCATTCGTCGCCGAAACCGATTTCTTCGGTCAGGCCGTGGGGGGATGCCTGGGGGCGTCGAACGAGCAGATGTACGAAGTGGTCGCGTTCGCGACCCGGGACCTGCGCCGCGACCGGCCGACCCACCTGCTCGGAATCGGCGGCGTGCGGGATGTCTGGGAAGGGGTCGCGCTGGGAATCGACACATTTGACTGTGTCTCGCCGACCCGCATTGCCCGCCATGGCTGGGCGCTGAGCCGCGAGAACGCAGAGTTTCGCCTAAACATGCGCAATGCGCGTTTTCGCCAGGACGCGGCCCCCGTCGACGAGAGTTGCGATTGTTATGCGTGTCGCCATTTCACCCGCGCCTACATACACCACCTGATCAAGGCGGGAGAAACGCTCGCGGTTCAGCTGCTGACGGTGCACAACATTCGTTTCATGACCCGCATGATGGCGGCTATCCGGGCGTCGATTCTGGAAGACCGTTTCGAGGCGACAAAGGCCGAGTGGCTGGCCGCCGCTGAATAGGCGAAGGTCAGTGGCGCTCTGCCGCCAGGTCAATCCGGATCTCGATGTCGTCGCCAAAGCCTGGCCATGCTTCGTCCATGCCGAAGTCGGAGCGTTTGACGCGGCCCAGTGCCGTGAAGCGCGCCGTCTCGCGATAGCCCTTTATTCGCGACACCTCTTCTTTCAAAGTGACGTCCAGCGCGACCGGCCGGGTCACGCCCCGTACCGTCAAATCCCCGACGATCAGGCCTGCTTGCGTCCCGATCACCCGGACTTCGCGGCTCTTGAAAGTGATCTCCGGAAACACGCTCACATGCAGGAAATCCCGGCTGCGCAGTTGATTGTCGACCAGGGACTGGTTGGTGTCGACGCTCGCGGTTTTGATGGTCACTTCAATCTTTGACCGGCTGGGGTCATCCCAGTCGAAAACGAAACCACCCATGAAGTCCTGGAATTCACCCTCGAAGATCGAAAAGCCGTGATGCTGAACGGTGAACTGGATATGGCTGCGATCGCTGTCCAGCCGGTAAGAGTCGGCAGCGGAGGCCGACCCGGCACCGGCCAGAAGGCCGACGAAAACACTCCACAGTGCACTCTTCAAAAGTCCACGCATCGATGGATCCCCCTGAGGTGGCGGCCGGACCGGACATGCACACATGGAAGTATACGCGAGTTCGGGGCGAGCGGTTCAACCGATGGCGATCCATCGCGGGATCGTGAGACGGCGGCCGGCCGGACGCCCACACGGCCGGCCCGGCTTTGCGAATTCAGGCTGCCAAGCGAGCCTGATTGATCAGCCCGAGGATCTCCTGGGCCGCCGCCGGGATATTGGTGCCCGGCCCGTAAATCGCCGAGACGCCCGCCTTGCGCAACGCGTCGTAGTCCTGGTGCGGGATCACCCCGCCACAGACGACCAGGATATCGTCGGCGCCGGCTGCAGCCAGGGCATCGATCAGTTGCGGGACCAGAGTCCTGTGTCCCGCCGCCTGGCTTGAAACGCCGACCACGTGGACGTCGTTTTCGATCGCCTGACGTGCGGCTTCCTCCGGAGTCTGGAACAGCGGACCGATATCCACGTCGAAACCGATATCGGCGAAGGCGGTGGCAATTACCTTGGCGCCGCGGTCGTGGCCGTCCTGCCCCAGTTTGACAACCAGCATGCGCGGTCGACGGCCCTTCTCGGTTTCGAAGTGAACGATGTCGGCCTTAATACGCTCGAACCCTTCATCGTCCTGATAGGCGGCGCCGTAGACCCCGGACACCGACCGGATAACGGCGTGGTGTCGGGTGAAGACACTCTCCATCGCATCGGTGATCTCGCCGACCGTGGCCCGGGCCCGCGTCGCGGCGATGGACAGTTCCAGCAGATTGCCGCTGCCCTCTGTCGCACTCTTGGTCAGGGCATCGAGCGCCTGCTGGCAGGCGGCTTCGTCGCGACTGGCGCGGATCTCCTCGAGGCGATTGACCTGCTGCTCCCGCACCATCGTGTTGTCGATATCCAGCACGTCCACTTCGGTGTCTTCGCTCTCGAGGCTGTACTCGTTCACGCCGACGATCGATTCCTCGCCACGGTCCACTCGGGCCTGCCGCAATGTTGCCGACTCCTCGATCCGGAGTTTCGGCATGCCGGACTCCACGGCCTTGGTCATGCCGCCGAGCGCTTCAACCTCGTCGATCAGCTTGCCGGCTTCCTTTATCAGGCTCGCGGTCAGCGACTCCACATAGTAGGAGCCGGCTAGGGGATCCACCGTGCGTGTAATGCCGGTTTCGTCCTGCAGGATGAGTTGCGTGTTGCGGGCAATGCGGGCGGAGAAATCCGTCGGCAGGCCCACGGCCTCGTCGAAGGAATTGGTGTGCAGCGACTGCGTGCCGCCCAAGGCCGCCGCCATCGCCTCAACCGTCGTTCGAACAATGTTGTTGTAGGGGTCCTGTTCGGTCAGCGACACGCCGGACGTCTGGCAGTGCGTCCGCAGCATCATCGAGCGCGGATCCTTTGGGTCGAACAGGTCCGCCATCAGATTCGCCCACAGGAACCGGGCCGCCCGAAGCTTGGCGATCTCCATGAAGAAGTTCATGCCGATGGCGAAGAAGAAGGACAGCCGCGGCGCGAAAGCGTCTACCACCAGACCTTTCGACAGTGCGGCCCGGACATATTCGATACCGTCCGCCAACGTGAACGCCAGTTCCTGGACCTGCGTCGCACCGGCTTCCTGCATGTGATAGCCGGAAATCGAGATCGAGTTGAACCGCGGCATGTGCTGGGCGCTGTATTCGATGATGTCGGCGACGATCCGCATCGACGGTCCCGGCGGGTAGATATAGGTGTTCCGGACCATGAACTCCTTGAGGATGTCGTTCTGGATGGTGCCAGACAGCTTTTCCAATGGCACGCCCTGTTCTTCACCGGCAACGATATAGCCGGCCAATACCGGCAGCACGGCACCGTTCATGGTCATCGAGACGGACATCTTGTCCAGCGGGATCCCGTCGAACAGGATTCTCATATCCTCCACGGAATCGATCGCGACACCCGCCTTGCCGACGTCTCCGACGACGCGTGGGTGGTCGGAATCGTACCCACGGTGGGTTGCAAGATCGAAGGCAACCGAGAGGCCCTTTTGGCCAGCCGCCAGGTTGCGCCGGTAGAAGGCGTTGGACTCCTCGGCCGTCGAGAAACCGGCATATTGGCGAACCGTCCAGGGTCTGCCCGCATACATGGTCGCCCGTGGTCCCCTGACGAAGGGCGCAAGGCCCGGCAGCGAGTCCAGATGCTCAAGCCCCGCAAGGTCCTCGGCGGTATAAAGCGGCTTGACCGGAATGCCCTCCGGCGTCTTCCAGGTCAGATCCGCCAACGGACGGCCGCGCAGTTCCTTTTCTGCCAGGGCCGACCAGTCTTTGACTTTCTTGCGTTCAAACTTCGCCATTGGATCGGTTCCTCTCAGGCGTTTTTATATCCAACGGGACACGGTTAAGTCGAATCCCGGTCACCGTCTCTCAGCTTGACGCGGCTCTGGCCGCCGCTGAGACTTTCTCCCCAGGGTGGACAGGCGGCACATCAGGGCACATTGCGGTGAGCACCGGTCAAAGCCATCGAAAGACATCGGCGAGCGGCGGTCCGTCGCGATCGGCATTCGGGCATGGGCTGCGTGACCGGTTTCTCGTAGAGCCTGAAACCACCTATCTCAACCATGGAGGATACTCGTGCACGCCTTTACCGGTAATTGAGGCAGCGCAAGGCTGGCGCCTGAAGATCGAGGCCCAGCCCGGCCGGTTCCTGCGCGACGAGCTACCGGAGGAACTGCGCCGCGTGGCCGACCGGCTCGGCCGTTATCTCAATGCCGATGGGGACGACATCGTTTTCGTCGACAATGCGACCACCGGATTAAATGCGGTTCTGCGCTCGCTGGTGCTGATGCCCGGTGACGAAGTTCTGGCCACATCGCTGGGTTATGGCGCCGTGCGCAGGACACTTGAATTCGTTGCCGAGCGCGCCGGCGCCCGCATTGTCACCGTGGACGTTCCGTTTCCGTGCCGCAATGCCGACTCCGTCGTGGCGTCGGTCGCGGCCGGCCTCAGTGCCCGGACCCGGCTCGCCATTTTCGACCATGTGACATCGGACACCGCGGTCCTTTTCCCCCTGGACGAGATCATTCAACTGGCCGCGCAGCGGCACGTACCGGTGCTTATCGACGGCGCACACGGTCCGGGTCAGGTTCCCGTCGATCTCCGACGGCTGGAGGCGCTGGGCGCCTGCTGGTACGTGGCCAATGGCCACAAGTGGCTTGGCGCAACGAAAGGCTGCGGGTTCATCTGGACCCGGGGTGAGCGTCAGCGGCTACTGCGGCCTACCACGATCACCGAAAAGATGGACGGTGGTTACATCGCCGCATTCGACTGGCCGGGTATGAAGGATTTCAGCCCTTACCTCAGTCTTCCTGCGGCGCTGGATTTTCGCGCCGAGCTTGGGGAGCAGGCTATCCAGGATTATTGCCACGGACTTGCGGTCGAGGCCGGCGAGACCGTCGCCGCTGCCTGGGGTACGGAAACGGGTTCCCCGGAGACCATGACGGCTTTCATGACGACGGTGCGTTTTCCCGACAGCCTTCCGGCCGACCGGGCCACGTCGGAGCGGTTGCGTCGGGCGTTTCGCTACGATCATGGTCTGGAGGTGGTGATCAACCCGCTGGAAGGCGCGCTGTGGGCGCGCCTGTCGGCTTATGTCTACAACGCGCCGGCGGATTTCCAGCGGGTCGCCGACATCGGGCTCGACCTGGCGCGGTCCTGACACCTACCAGACGAACTCCGGGATCGCATAGGTCGGCTGGGTGTCATATTCGTTGGCCACGGCCGCAACGATCTCGGGCTGCGGGGCGCCGTTGAAATGCTCGCCGTGGATACCGCCGGTCACGAACAGCGAGTCGAGCCCTGACTGCTGTGCGCCTCTGATGTCGTGCAGCAGCGAATCACCAATGCCGAGACCGCGCGCGAATGGGCCGGAGATTGCGAAGCAGAGTTCATAAACATCGCGGGTCGGCTTGCCGTGCCAGCGTACCGTGCCGCCCATCTCCTCGTAGGTCTGGGCAATCAGCCCGGGACAGATCTTGAGCTCGCCCGTCGGCGCCACCGTGACCAGGTCCGGGTTGGCGCAGATCATCGGCAGATTGCATTTCATGGCGGCGTCGATCGCCGGCCGGTAGGGGTCGATGGTCGGGTGTTCGGTTCCCGCAGCAATGATGAAGTCCGCGTCGGCCGGATCGTCCACCTCCTGGTAGTCCAGTCCCTCCACGAGCGAGCGATCGGCATCCCAGGCAAAAATAAAGAAGCGGGACCCCAGCGTCTGATAGAACCGGTCCGGCCGCCGATCCAGATGACGCCGCACGTCCTCGCCGGAGGTGACGACCCCATCATAAAGGTCGGGTCCGATGCCAAGCTGTTTCAGGCGTTCATGGGACTGCGCCGCCGGCTTGCCGGAGTTGGACAGCAATACGACGGTCTTGCCCGCGTTTTTGAGTTGGGCCAGGGCATCGATGGCGGATGGCGGGGCATGCTGACCGTCGTGCAGCACGCCCCATTGATCGACAACGAAGAGGTCATACGCAGCTGCTATTTCGGCCAGGCCGGAGATCACAGATACGGGCATGGTTCGGATATTGTGTCCGCTGGCAGTCTTTCAATCGCCCAATGCGCGGGCGGTTTCTTCTTGGTCGCTGAGGCGCGGCTCGCCGAACAGGAAGCCCTGCCCGTAGTCGATGTTGAAGTCCAGCAGTTCGACTAGAGTCTGCTCGGTTTCGATCTTCTCCACGACCAGATCGATCCCGTGCTCGTCCAGGCTCTGTTTTAGTAGCCGGATGCTCGCGCTGTTGCTATCGCCCGCGTCGGGATCCAGCAGCAACGAGGCATCCAGCTTGACGAAGCTGAAGATATCCTGCGTCAGCGTCGGAACGTCCAGCGCCAGATCCTTGATCCCGTCCAGCGAGAATCGGAAGCCCAGCCTGGCCAGACGCTGGAGGTCCCGCTTGGTGTCCGCGTTCAGATCGGTCAGATCCGACTGCGTGAGCTCCAGCACCACATTCGGGGCCAGCTCTTCGTGCTTCTCCAGATAGTCGATGAAGTCGCGAAAGAAGGTCCGGTCATTGAGCGAATGGGCCGAGACGTTGACGAAGAAGCCCAACGCGAAACTCTGGTTCTGCATGCGCCGAAGCAACTGCGTGCTCCGGAACAGCAGCATGTTGTCGATTGCCGAAATCAGGCCCTCGCGCTTGGCCAGGGCCATGTAGGTTTCCGGCAGTACCACCGAGCCGGTTTCCGACCGGATCCGGCTGAAACACTCGAAATAACGTACCTTCCGCTGGGGCAGGCTCACGATCGGCTGCACATAGAGGTCGACCCGGTCCTTGCGCAAACCGTCCTTGACGATCTCGATCACGTCCTCGTCGTCCGCCAGCGCGCTCACGACCCGCAGATTGCTGCCGGGTTCGGACGCGGACTTGCCGCGTTCCCGCGCCCGAACGCCGCGGTTCTCCCGGCGCACCGCGATCCGGTCTTCCTCGAAAGGATCATGCTGCTCGGCCTCTTCGGCAGGCGTGGCGGCCCCTTCGCTGTAGAGCTGTTCCACCAGGGAGTGGAGAACCTTGACCTCCGAAGCCACTTCCCGGAGTTCCCGGGCCTCGGGCGCGGGCATTCCGGTCCGGCCCGTGCTCTCCAGGCTTTCGTAGATCCGGCGGACCTCGTCGCGGGCCAGCGCCAGTTCCTCGCTGTTTTTGTCGTAGGCGCGCTTCAGGGTGACCAGCCGGCGCATATAGGTGGAGTCCTGGGCCCGGCGTGCAATCACCTCCTGCGCCAGGACGCCGCCGAAAAAGATCAACACCGCGACGACTAGATTGGCGCCCTGGGGCAATCCGGGCAGGATCGTCGGCAGGGCCAGGCCAGCGCCGACCGCAGCCAGCGTGTAGCAGGCAAAGATCACGACTTGCAAAGCGAAGGACATAAGGACACAGACCTATGCGGTTCGAACCGTTCCGCCAGAGGCGGCGAGAGGTTACGCGCGATGGATCGGCGGGGCAAGTGGGGCGCCGGCGAGGCCTTCAGCGGTGCGCAGAGCCTACCGCTGCGCCAATAGAGGAAAACCCGTCGGCTCGCAGTCGCGCGGCAAGATCGACACCGATTCGGTAGATCAGCCCCGGCCCTTCATAAGTGAACGCCGTATAAAGCTGTACCAGGGATGCGCCGGCCTTGATCTTCGCGTACGCCGTCGCCCCGTCCCGGACACCGCCCACGCCGATCAAGGGCAGCCTGCCGCCAGTGCGTCGATGGACGTCGCCGAGCAGCCGGGTCGACATGTCGAAGAGCGGTGCGCCGCTCAGGCCGCCGGTTTCCTGCGCATGACCGCTGACCAGCGAGGGCGGTCGGGAAACCGTCGTGTTGGAGACGATGAGGCCCTGGACCCCGCCCGCAAGCGCAACACTGCAAATGTCATCGACGGCCCTTTCGTCGAGGTCCGGGGCGATCTTGATCAAAAGAGGCGGGACCGCGTCAGGCGGCAGGTCGGCCCAGGCTCCCCGGACACCCGCGATCAGCTCTGTCAGCGGACCCTTCTCCTGGAGTCCCCGGAGGCCGGGCGTGTTTGGGGACGAGACGTTGATCACCACATAGTCGGCCAGCGGCCCCAGTCTGCGGGCGCCGGCCGCATAATCGGCCAGCGGTTCGGCCGCGTCTTTGTTCTGTCCGATATTGACCCCGACGATCCCCTTGGCCCGGTCACGCCGCTCGAGCCGGCGGACGGCCGCGTCGGCCCCCTGGTTGTTGAACCCCAGGCGGTTGATCAGGGCGGCGTCTTGCCGGAGCCGGAACAGGCGGGGCCTTGGATTGCCCGGCTGTGGCCGGGGGGTAACGGTACCCACCTCCACGAAGCCGAACCCCAGGGCCAAGAGCCCGCTGAAAGCCTGGGAATCCTTGTCGAATCCGGCGGCCAGGCCGATCGGATTGGGGAATTCCAAGCCCCACAGGCTCTGGGCCAGGGCGGGATCGCCGGCCGGGCGGGCGGCGGGCCACAGGCCGCTGCCGATGGCCCGGATGGCCAGGCTGTGGGCCGTTTCCGGCTCCAGGCGCTGGAGCAGGGACAGGGCGAGGCGGTCCAGACCCATGTCGGCCCCGGAATCCGGGCTTCAGGCCGCGTCAGGAGCCGTCTGGCGCCCTCTGGCGCCCTCCGGGTCCTGGCGGCGGTGTTGGGGGGAACGCGGCCACATAGGCGGTCCCTATAGTCCCCAGAGGCCGATGCCACAAGATGTAGGGTGTCCCAGGCTGCAAAATGCAACGCAAAGAGCGGTCTGAGTCCTCAACTGCGACCGGAATATCGCTGGAATCACAGCGGCTTAAGAGTTGGCTAACCAGTTAATCGGGGAATCCCTTGCATTTTATACATCCTCACGTGTGTTGGCACGCCGCTTGCCACTATGGGGCCAAAAGCTTCTATGAGAGAGGACAGGGAGCCATGAGCAACGTAGTGCAGTTCAAGCGGGGGAGTGACACGTTCCAGCAGGCGCTGGACATGCTCGGCTCCTTCGAGGTGGAAGAGGACTTCGAGTACGAGCAGGACTTCGATTTCGACCTGCCGGCGATCGTCCCCTGCAACGACAACATCGTGCCGGACAAGCCGTCGCGCGAGATGCTGATTGCCGGCAGTGAAGCCGCTGGCGTCTCAGTTCGGGAGGCCTATCAGGTCTACCGCGCGATGATCAACGCGGCCGAATAACGAACGACAGTTTTGTAGGGAGGCCACTACTGGCGGCCGACAACAAAAAAACAAAAAGAACCAAAAACGGAAAGCGCAGCAAGAATAATAAAAACGACAAAAAGAAAAAAAGAAGCGCTGACCCGACCGCCAGAGAGACTTGATCGATACCCCAATAAAAAACCCCGATCAGTCCGACTATCCTCCAGAACGGCAGCCGGCCCCAGGGCCGGCTGTCACCTTAAGCCCCGCGATACCACCCGATGGCGCCGTGCCCTGCACGGCGCCATTGCTTTTGGCGCTCACGGGCCGGCGTGATTTGACCGCCACGGGGATGTGGTCTATGAGCCTTTGCGCCGGACCGACGGGACAAGAGAGTTCCGCTCCGGTTAGGGGTTATCAGCGGCAGGACGAGTTTCATGGCGGCATACACCTGGTTCGAGGGGAAATGGCATGAGGGGCGGACGCCCATCATGTCGGCGATGACGCTCGGCACGTGGCTGTCGTCGATGGTTTTCGACGGGGCGCGGGCTTTCGAAGGTGTTGCCCCGGATCTAGACAAACATGCCCGGCGGACGTGCCGGTCGGCCGAGTCTTTCGGCATGCGGCCAACCAAATCCCCGGACGAGATCGTCGAACTCGCCCGGGAAGGCATCGAAAAGTTCCCGAGCGGGACGGCGCTATACATCAAACCCATGTACTGGGCCGAAGAAGGTTGGATTGCGCCTGATCCGGACACCACACAGTTTGCGCTCAACGTTTGGGAATTACCGCTGCCGGGGGAGGCGGGCTTCGCAGCGTGCCTGTCCTCCTATAAGCGTCCGTCGCCGGATATGGCACCGACCGATGCCAAGGCCTCGTGCCTTTATCCGAATGCCGGGCGGGCAATCTCCGAAGCCAAGGAGAAGGGTTTCGACAACGCGGTCATGTTGGATCCGATCGGCAATGTGGCGGAGTTCGCCACGGCCAACCTGTTCTATGCCAAGGACGGCCAGGTGTTCACGCCGGCCGACAACGGAACCTTCCTGAACGGCATTACCCGTCAACGGGTCATCGGACTGCTGCGCCAACGCGGCGTGAACGTACACGAGAGCCGTATCCAGGCGTCCGATCTGGACGATGCGGACGAAATCTTCAACACGGGGAACTACGGCAAAGTCATGTTCGTCAACCGGTACGAGGGGAGGGACCTGCAACCGGGGCCCATGTACCGTCTGGCGCGCGAGCTTTACTGGGAGTTTGCCCATTCCGGAAAATAAAGCCGGGGTTCCTTCATGAACCGGCAGCAGCGTCGTGCCGCTGCCAAGGACGCCCGTCGTTCTGCACGGCGTAAACCGGTACCCGGTCAGGTGCCGGCCGATCCGGCGCTTGCGCGCGCGCAGGCGCTCCATGGTCAGGGTGCTTTGAAAGAAGCAGCCCGGCTCTACCGGGGCATCCTTGATCGCGACCCCAATCGTGTCGAAGCCATGCATTTCCTCGGCTTGATCCAGATGCAACTGGGTGAGGCGGACGCAGGCGCGGCCGCGCTGGGGCAGTCGGCGGATCTCCGGCCGGAGCGGGCGGACTTTCAGAACAACCACGGCGTCGCGCTGATGCGTTTCGGCCGTCTGGACGAGGCCGAAGCGCGATTTCGGGCCGCGCTGGCCCAGGATCCGGACTATGTGGACGCGCTGTTCAATCTCGGCGGCGTTCTCGCCGGACGGCGGGCGTGGCAAGAGGCGGAAGAGGTTCTTGCGCGGACGGTCAAGTTGCGGCCGGATCACGCGGCAGCCTGGACGACCCTGGGGGGTGTGCACGAGGCCGCGGGGCATGGCCCGGAGGCCGAGGCGGCGTGGCGAAAGGTCCTGGCGCTGGACCCTGGACAGTCCTCGGCGGTCTCTGGCCTGGTCCGGCTGCTGAACGCCCAGGGGCGCGGCAAAGCGGTTGTTGAGCTTTGCCGGTCGGCCCTCAAGGCAAGGACCGACGATGCGCGGCTGGCGGGCGAACTCGGTACGGCGTTGGCGGCGGCCGGTGCGCTGGAAGGCGCGGTCGAGGCTTTCCAGCAGGCGATCGCCGTCGATCCATCCCTCGTTCCGGCCCATATCAATCTGGGTCTGGCGTGGCGGGGGCTGGGCCGCCAGCAAGAAGCGGTCGCCAGCCTGCGGCGGGCGCTTGCGCTGGATCCGGGGAGCGTTCCTGCCTATTACAACCTCACACGGGCGCGGCGGATGCAGGGATCCGATCCCGAGATCCAGGCGATGACCGACCTGCTCGGCCAGGCGGAACGGCTGTCTTCAGCCGAGCGGGTGCAGCTTCGTTTTGCGCTCGCCAAGGCGGAAGAGGATACCGGCCGTCCCGACCGGGCCTATCCGCTGCTGACGGCGGCCAACGCCGAGCACCGAAAAGTGGTGGACTACGACGCGGACGGCACCGCTCGCGTCTTCAACGCCCTGAAGGAGAGTTTCGACCGAAGCCGGCTGGAGGAGACTCGGGGCACCGGAGCCGCCGGCGAGGCACCGGTTTTCGTCGTCGGGATGCCGCGGTCGGGCACCACGCTTGCCGAGCAGATCCTCGCCAGTCACGGCGAGATCACAGGCATCGGCGAGCCCACCATCCTGCGCGACCAGGCCCGCACCCTCGGGGCGCGTCTGGGGCGGGAACCCGGATTTCCCGCCTGCGTCGCCGAAATGACAGCGGACGAACTGGCTGCCGAGGGCAGCGAATATCTTGATCAGACGGCGCTGGCCGCCGGCGGCACCGCAACCCGCATTGTCGACAAGCTTCCCGGCAATTTCAGGCGTCTGGGCTGGATCGCCATGACGCTGCCGGGTGCCCGGATCGTGCATTGCGTCCGCGATCCGCGGGACACCTGCCTGTCCTGTTTTGCCACGCTGTTCGAGCACGGGCACGGTTTCGCCTACGACCTGGGTGAGCTCGGCCACTATTACGGCCTTTACCACGACCTGATGCGGCATTGGGCCACGGTTCTGCCGACGCCCATCTTCGAACTGCGTTACGAAACGCTGGTGGCGGAGCCGGAGGCGACCATCCGCCGGCTCGTCGACTTTCTCGGGTTGGGGTGGGACCCGGCCTGTCTGGCTTTCCACGAGGCGCGGCGTCCGGTTCTGACCGCGAGCGCGGCCCAGGTCCGAGATCCAATCCATGCGGGGTCGGTCGGCCGCTGGCGGCGTTTCGAAGATCACCTGGGACCGCTGGTCGAGGCTTTGCGGTCGGGCGGCGTCGCGCTGGACGCGGACCGTTAGGCCGCGTCGAGTTTTTCGCCCGCCAGGACCTTGCCGATCAGGGTGCGGGTGTTCTCCAGACCGTAGAGCGCGATGAAAGATCCCATGCGCGGGCCCTGTTCCTGCCCGAGCAGTGTCTGGTAGAGCGCCTTGAACCATTCCCGGAGCGGTTCGTAGCCGTGTGCCTTGCCGACCTCGTAGACTTCGGTCTGGATGTCCTCCGCCGACGTCTGGGCGTCTAGTGCCTCCAGCCTGCCGAACAGATCCTGCAAAGCAGCGCGGTCCTGGCTGCTCGGAGTCTTGTAGGCTTTGTTGGGCTTGACGAAATCCACATAGTACCGGATCGCATGGTCCACCAGCCGGTCGAGCATCGGGTCCGCCGCTGGTGTGGCATCCGGGGCATAACGCTGGATGAAGCCCCACAGGACGGCTTTGTCGTCGGAATTGCAGGCGCTCACGAGGTTGAGCAGCAGCGAGAATGACAGCGCCGTGGCCGGCACCGGCGGATGACCGTTGTGGATGTGCCAGACTGGGCTTTCGATCTGAGACACGGCCTCTTCACCGCCGAACTTGCCCAGGAACGCAAGATAGTCATCGACCGCACGCGGGATGACATCGAAGTAGAGCCGCTTCGCCGCCCGGGGTTTGCCGAACATGAACAGCGCCAGGCTCTCGGTCGGGCCGTAGGCCAGCCATTCCTCCATCGACAGGCCGTTGCCTTTTGACTTCGAGATCTTTTCGCCCTGCTGATCCAGGAACAGTTCGTAAACGAAATTCTCCGGCGGCCGTCCGCCAAGCGCACGGGTGATCTGACTGGAAAGCTTGACCGAATCGATCAGGTCCTTGCCGCACATCTCGTAGTCGACGTCGAAGGCGAACCAGCGCATGGCCCAGTCCGGCTTCCATTGCAGCTTGCAATGTCCGCCCGTGACGGGCGTTTCTACGCGCTTGCCGTCGGACCGCTCGTAGACGATCGTACCTGCATCGGGATCGGTTTCGACCACCGGCACCTGCAGCACGTGCCGCGTTTCAGGACAGATCGGCAGGAACGCGCTGTAGGTCTTCTGCCGTTCGGCCCGCAACGACGGCAGCATGATCGCCTGCACCTTGTCGTAGTGCCTGAGCACGGTCAGCAACGCGTCGTCGAATGCACCGGCGCGATAACACTCGGTCGAGCTCTTGAACTCGTACTCGAATCCGTATTCGTCCAGGAATGCCTGCAGCCGGGCATTGTTGTGCGCGGCGAACGACTCATGTGTGCCGAAGGGATCCGGCACTTCGGTCAGCGGCTTGTTCAGGTTGGCCGCCAGAAGGTCCTGGTTCGGCACGTTGTCCGGCACCTTCCGCAGCCCGTCCATGTCGTCGGAAAAGGCGAACAGTTTCGTGGGCACGTCCGAGATGAGCTGGAAGGCATGCCGCACCATGGTCGTACGCAGGACCTCGGCAAAAGTACCGATATGCGGCAGGCCGGACGGTCCATAACCGGTCTCGAAGAGCACGTAACCTTTCTCTGGAACCTGACCGCCGATTCGATCCAGCACTTTGCGGGCTTCTTCGAAAGGCCAAGCGCGTCCCTTCAAAGCGATGTCGCGCAGATCCGACATGGTTTTCGCGGCTTTCCTGTTTTGCGCTGCAGCAGAAACGGGCGCGACACTAGGCCGTGCCACGCAGGGGGTCAACTGCGTCGCTCCGGCCTGACGCTGAGGATATAGTGGCGCTTCCATGTCATCCTCCGCACCCGCTATTCAGTTGCCCCACGCTCCGATCCTCGTGCTCGGCGTGGTCGAAGGCGCGTGGTTGTCGGTGGACGGGGAAAGCGAACGCCTGGATCACGACGCGATACTCCGCCGCATCAAGAAGGATGCGCGCCCGATCGTCTGTCACGCGCCCGCGTTGGCGCAGCGCCTCGGCGGCGAACGTTTTCTCTGCCACGACATCCTGGAGCTCTACGCATTCGCGCGACCGGCCCGTTTTTGCGTGCCCACGCCGCGTGGGCTCGCGGCCGCGTGCGGCCTGGAGGCGCCGGTCGATCTCGAGGACCAGGCACTGGCCCTGCGACGCGTTGCCATTGCGCTGCTCAAGACATTGCGCGAAGCGGATCCAGGCCCGTCGGGACGGCGGGTGGCCTGGACCATGGCCCGCAATGGCTGGCTCTGGGGGCCGTCGGTGGTGGCCGCCCTGGGCGAGGAGGGCGAGACCGAAGGGATGCGGGCGACAACGTCCGGACTCGACGCCTGGAAAAGTGTGCCGGAATGGGAGGACGAGGCGCCGCCGCCTCCGGCGGGCACCGACCCCGTCGAGCCGGCAGAAGCGAGGATGAGGCTGGCGGACCTGCTGGGTGAACGGTCCGAGGAGCGACCAAGCCAGGCCGACTACGCTTCGGCGGTCACGGGCGCATTCGTGCCGCCAATGGAGGAGGGCGCGCCGGCCATGGTGCTCGCCGAGGCCGGAACCGGCGTCGGCAAGACGCTTGGCTACATCGCGCCGGCCAGCCTTTGGGCGGAAAAAAACGAGACGCCGGTCTGGCTGTCCACCTTCACCCGCAACCTGCAGCACCAGATCGACGGCGAGCTGGATCGCCTTTACCGGGATCCGGTCGTCAAGGCGCGCCACGTGGTGCTGCGCAAGGGACGGGAGAACTATCTCTGCCTGCTGAACATGGAAGAAGCGGTACGCGGCATCGCTAGCCGTTCGGCCGATGCGGTCGCGCTGGGCCTGATGGCGCGCTGGGTGAGCGCCTGCCGGGACGGCGACATGCACGGCGGAGACTTTCCTTCCTGGCTGCCGGATCTGGTCGGTGCGGCCCAGACAACCGGGCTCAGCGACCGGCGGGGCGAGTGCATCTATTCGTCCTGTGCCCACTACGGCCGTTGTTTCATCGAAGGCGGTATCCGGCGAGCCCGCCGCGCCGATCTGGTCGTCGCCAACCATGCGCTGGTCATGGTGCAGGCGGCGCGCGGCACGCTGGATCCGGCCGGCCGCGCTACCCGCTTCGTTTTCGACGAGGGACACCATGTCTTCGGTGCCGCCGACAGCGCCTTTTCCGCCCACCTCACCGGCCTGGAGGCGGCCGAGCTCAGACGCTGGCTGCGTGGACCGGAGAGCCGCGGACGGCGTGGGCGCGGGCTCAAGGAGCGGCTCGGCGATCTGGTCGACGACGATGGTGAGGCGATGGAAGCCCTGGAGGCACTGGTCGGCGCCGCAGGAACCCTGCCGGGGAGCGGCTGGCAGGGGCGGCTCGGCGATGGCGCGCCGCGGGGCGAAACCGAAGCCTTCCTGGCCCTTGTGCGCGAGCAGGTCTATGCCCGCGCGCCCGGCCGCGAGGGCCCGTTCGACATGGAGACAGGAACCGAAGAGCCGGTGCCGGGATTGGTCGACGCCGCCGCGGCGCTCGAGGCGGCGCTGGCGCGTTTGGTTGCGCCGGTCCGGACCCTACGGCGGCGCCTGGCGGCGAAGCTGGACGACGACGCCGAGCGCCTGGACACCGCAACCCGAAACCGTATCGACGCCATGGCCCGATCGCTGCAGCATCGGGCCGAGGACACGCTCACCGCCTGGCGGGCGATGCTGAAGGACCTGGACCGGGACCCCGCGCCGGAATTCGTCGACTGGTTCGAGGTCAGCCGGATCGACGGACGCGACATCGATGTGGGCTTGAAGCGCCACTGGGTCGATCCCACCAAACCCTTCGCCGAGGTGATGAGCGCCCGCGCACAGGGCGTGGTGGTCACCAGCGCGACCCTGACCGATGGGTCCGGCGATATCGAGGCCGACTGGAAGGCCGCGGAACAACGCACCGGCGCCATCCATATGGGCGAAGGCGTCGTCCGGGCCCGCGTGCCGTCCCCCTTCGACTATGCAGGTCAGACGCGTGTCTTCATCGTCACCGACGTGCGAAAGGACGAGATGGACCAGGTCGCCGCCGCCTATCGCGAACTGTTCAAAGCGGCCGGCGGCGGGGCGATCGGCCTGTTCACGGCGATCGGTCGACTGCGGGGCGTTCACCGTCGATTGGCGGCGCCGCTCGATGCGGCCGGCCTCAGCCTCTACGCCCAGCACGTGGATGCCCTGAATCTGCCGACCCTGATCGACATTTTCCGCAACGAGGAGGATTCGTGCCTGTTGGGCACGGATGCGGTCCGGGACGGCGTCGATGTGCCGGGCCGGTCGCTCAGGCTGATGGTTTTCGACCGGGTGCCGTGGCCGCGACCCACGCTACTGCACAAGGCCCGCCGCGCCGCTTTCGGCGCCCGGGGCTACGACGACATGCTGACCCGGCTTCGCCTCAAGCAGGCCTATGGGCGGCTGATCAGACGGGCCGACGACCAGGGCGTCTTTGTGCTTCTTGACCCGATGATGCCCTCGCGGCTGCTGGGCGCCTTTCCGGACGGCGTGCCCGTGGCCCGGGTCGGGCTGGCCGAGGCGGTGGCGGAGACCAGGGCATTCCTGGATGTTCAGGACCCCTTGACGGCGACGGTGGCCGACCCCTAATTAGCGACAGTTCAGCAGCCCGCCGGCAGCGGCCGGCCCTTACCGGGAAAGCGACAGATGCTCACCAAACATGCGGCCCTCATCTACACCATGGTCATGATGTCGGCGGCCGATCAGGACATGACGGAAGCCGAGTTCAGCCGGATTGGCGAGATCGTGACCAGGCTCCCGGTTTTCCGCGATTTCGACACCCAGCTCTTGCCGTCTACGGCCACGGCCTGCGCGGACCGCATGAACAAGGACGACGATCTCGACAAGCTGTTGCAGGAAATCGGCGCGGCATTGACTCCGCATCTGCGCGAGACCGCCTATGCCCTTGCGATCGAGGTGGCGGCGGCCGACGGCCATGCCAGCGACGAGGAACTACGCCTGCTGGAGATGCTTCGTCACGAGCTCGGCATCGATCGGTTGATCGCGGCCGGCATCGAGCGGGGCGCCCGGGCCCGTTACGCGCTGGACTAGACGCACGGCCGCAGATACCGCGGCCAAGCCGGACAATACTGGACGTGATCCAGCCATGCGTGCGGCGCATGGGGGGAATGTTCCGCCCCATCTTTAACTTTTGCCCGATCGTCACTATCTAACTAGTGTTCGGTTGTTGCAACGCAACAACCCGGATCCTCGCGGATCCGGCGTCTACCAGACGCGAAGCCTCCCTGTTCAACTTGCCCGCAGCTCATTGGGTTCGCGGGCATTTTCTTCGTGAGGCTGGATGCAGGTCGGTTCTGGTGACGTTCGCGGCCGTTTTGGGCGGGAGGCGCCCGGACGACGGATGAGAGGAAGGAGCGAGAGATGACTGTTCACAAGCTGCCAGTGCGGGACAAGGAACCCCGTGGCTGCCGCTGGATCGACGGCGATCCGCGGACGGACAATTGGCACTATTGCAACAAGAAAACCGTCGCGCCCGGCACGTCCTGGTGCCAGGAACACCTGCGGCGCGTTTACCGCAGCGAAGAGGACCGCCCGAAGGCGGCCTAGCCGAACTTGTGGAGGCGCCGGTTCGCCGCGCCTCGCAGTTTTCCGGCCTCTTGCGCCGCTGCGCCCTCGGCTCGAGGCGCACGATCCGGTCAAAATCGTCCCAAACCTTTCCATAGCCAGACCCGGCAGGGCCCGTTGGGGGCTCATCAGGGCTATGGAGGTCAGGCGATGACTATTCGATCTTTTGCAGGCGTTTTGACGCTTTGCGCCGGTCTGATTGCGGCCGGCACCGTTTTCACGTCCACGACGGCGAAGGCGGACGGCCGGGGTTACGGCTGGAACACGCGCCACTACGTGGTTCACCACCGGGTGGTCCAACACAGGGTTGTCCATCACAGGTTTGTCCGCCACAGGGTTTATGACCGACCGGCCTGGGCCCGTCCGGCCGTCCGGCATCGTGTCGTGCATCACCACGTGGTTCATCACCGCACCCGCCCGGTCTATGTCGATCGTCCGGCGCCG
>Ga0066187_1000072_pt1 | contig 48013 bp, 50 predicted proteins | sample WorMetexBAHAMAS1_FD_58706 | JGI IMG/M metagenome (GOLD analysis project Ga0066187, IMG submission 58706) | Marine gutless worms symbiont microbial communities from Max Planck institute for Marine Microbiology, Germany - Inanidrilus exumae... | ecosystem: Host-associated > Annelida > Digestive...
GCACTGGGTATCCGCTACGACATTACGCCTGGCGTCCCGGCCTACGCCGCCGCGGCGGCGGCGCTCAAGAGCGAACTCACGCTGCCCGGCGTCGTGCAGACGGTGATCTTGACCCGTACGGCCGTGCGGGCCTCGGCCATGCCGGAAGGAGAAGAACTGGAAAAGCTCGGCGCTTCGGGCGCGACGCTTGCGGTCCATCTGTCGGTCAACAACCTGGCCCGTGTGGTGCGCGATCTGGAGCCGCACTATGGCGGCGACTGTCCCGTCGTCGTGGCCTACAGGGTGAGCTGGCCGGACGAGTTGATCATCCGGGGCACCCTGTCGACAATCCGGGACAAGGTGAAGGCGGCGAAAATCACGCGCACGGCGCTCATTCTTGTTGGCTGCGCTCTGGGGGATATGTCGTACGAAGACAGCCGGCTCTATGCGGCCGACCACAGCCACGTCCTGCGCCAGGGCTCCCGGCCCGCGCCCGGCTAGTCGACGGCGCCGGCCCGCTCCAGAACCTGGGCAACTTTTCGGTTGCGGCTCTCCCGGGCCCAGCTCAGGGGGCCCTTGCCAGTATGATCGCGGACCGTGACATCGGCGCCATTGTCCAGCAACAACTGGACGATATCGTCATATCCTGCCCTTGCCGCGGTCATCAGTGGCGTGATTCCCTGCGTGTTCTGGTGATCGGGATCGGCGCCGGCGCTCAACAGCAGTTCCACGACATCGTAGTCGCCGGCTTCGATGGCCCAGAAAATCGGCGTATTGCCCACATTGTCGACGTCATTGTGGCGGGCGCCTCCTTCCAGCAGCAGGGCCACCATTTCATAGTCGGGCCGTCCGGCCGCAATCGACAACGGGGTCCGCCCTTGAAAGTTCTTTTGGTCGAAGCGGTGCCGTTCGATGACCAGGCGTTTGATCATGGCGATGTCGCCGTCCTCGGCGGCAACCAGCGCCCGGTCCCGGCCGAACAAATTGATCTGGGCCTGGGCACCGCTAGCGGCGCCCAGAACGCAAACCAAGGCCAGAATGGCGCAAATCCCCTTCATGGCGGATTGTAAGCCGCTCATTTTCAACTACCCTCCCGCATCCAAACCTAGACTGGACGATTATCGACAAGCCAGTCAATGACCTGTTCCACGGTCTCCACCACCGGTGGTGCCGGCGGCGTCGGCCGCCCGATCATTACAACCGGGAGTCCGCGGCTGCGGGCGGCGTCCAGCTTGGCGCGGGCTCCGGTCCCGCCGCTGTTCTTTGAGACGACCACCTCGATGTTATGGGCGGCCAGAAGCGCTTCCTCATCGGCAACGGTGAATGGTCCTCGACCCTGGATCAGAGTGCAGGCGGCCAGCGGCGGCGGCGCCGTTGGTTCGTCCACGGTCCTGACGAGGAACCAGGTGTCGTCCAGCTGCTGGAACGCCCCAAGTTCGGCGGTCCCGATGGACAGAAAGATACGTTTGCCCAGGGGCGGCAGCGCGGCGGCCGCTTCATCCGCGTCTTTCACCTCGATCCAGGCATCGCCGGGCAGCGGCCGCCAGGCCGGCCGGTTCAAGGCAAGGCGGGGGATGGCCTGCATCGCACAGGCTCTTTCGGCGTTTGCGGAAATGCGGGCTGCATAGGGGTGGGTGGCGTCCACCAGCACATCCACCGCATGATTTTGCAGATAGTCGGCCAGACCGTCGACGCCGCCGAACCCGCCCAATCGGACGCTACCTTCCATGGAAGCGGGATGTCGCGTCCGACCCGCCAGCGAAACGGTCAGATCCACCGCACCGGCCTCTCCGGCGGTCAGACGTCCAGCCAGCGATCGCGCCTCGCTGGTGCCGCCCAAGAGCAGGATCCTGAGACGATCAGGCTTGTCCGACATAGGCGCGTGTCCGGCCGGAACGATCGACGATCAGAATGTCCAGGACGGTTTGGGAATCCGTCCGGCCCATTGCGACCGCCTGGGCGTCGACGGCGATGGCGTGGGCCAGATGGTCCGCGTCGGGCAAGTCCAGAACCTCGCCGGCGCTTGCGGCTTGCTGGATCGTTGCCTGGGCGTCGCCGGGCAGACCTGCCGCTTTGGCGCGCGCCGCGAGCCTGTGGAAATCCACCTGGCTGCGCGCGGAATGAAGGTCCATATGTCCCTGAGCCAACTTGATCAACTTGGCGAATCCGCCAGCGATCGTGACCCTCGGTACCGGGTGAGATCTGAGATATTTCAGCATGCCGCCCACGAAGTCGCCCATGTCGATCAGGGATTCCAGGGGCAGGTCGAACCGGGCCCGAACGGCCTGTTCCGAAACCCTGCCGGTGGCGGCCGCGATGTGTTGCGTTCCGCTCGCCCTGGCGACGTCGATGCCGCGGTGAATGGAATGGATCCAGGCGCTACAGGAATAGGGAACCACAACGCCGGTGGTGCCCAGGATCGAGATGCCGTTGACGATGCCGAGCCTGGGGTTCCAGGTCTTCTCGGCGAGTTCAGCGCCACCGGGCACCGAAATCGTGACTTCCACGTCGGCTGTCGTGTCGTGGGCTTCCGCCACCTCGCCCAGCGCGTCGGCGATCATGCTGCGCGGACCGGGGTTGATCGCGGGCTCGCCGGGCGGAATCGGAAGACCGGCGCGGGTGACGGTGCCGACCCCGTCGCCGGCCCGAAAAACCACACCGTCACCCGGGCCGATCCGCGAAACCGTCGCTCGAATCAGGGCGCCATGGGTCACGTCGGGATCGTCGCCTGCGTCCTTGACGATGGCGGCGGTCGCGCGATCGGATTCGAGCCGGCAGTCGGCAAGCGGGAAGCTCGGCCGTTCGCCGCGCGGCAGCCGAATGGTGACGGTCTCGCTGAAATGACCCGACAGCAGCGCTTCGAATGCCGCCTTGGCGGCCGCGGCGGCACAGGCGCCAGTCGTCCAGCCCTTGCGAAGCGGCCGATCCGGTTTGCGAGAGTCTTGGTCGTTCATAAAACAAGTCTATCCGAACGGCGGGTCCGGTCCACGGACCTTGCGATTGCCCTGTCCCGGCCGCTGGCGGGCCGCTAAACTTCTGTCTTTCGTCCCAGGCACAAAGTCCGGGGCAAGCAGAGAACATCGATGGGCGAAGGCGCGGCAAAAAGTATAGCGGCAGATTTGGCGTTGCCGTCGGTCGAACCGGGTTGGGTCTGGTTGATCGGCGCCGGTCCCGGCGATCCCGGATTGATCACCCTGCTGGGAGCCCATGCGCTGAAATCAGCAGACGTTGTCGTCTACGACGCGCTGGTCGATCCCAGGATCCTGGCGCTGGCGCAGCCTGACGCCGAAAGGGTTTACGCTGGCAAGCGTGGCGGTAAGCCGTCGCCTATACAGCGGGACATTTCCGTCAAGCTGATCGAGTTCGCCGGTGCCGGGCGCCGGGTCGTCCGGCTCAAGGGCGGCGATCCTTTCGTCTTCGCCCGTGGCGGCGAGGAAGCGCTAACGTTGGTCGAGGCGGGTGTGCCGTTTCGTGTGGTGCCGGGCGTCACCAGCGGCATCGGCGGTCTGGCCTACGCGGGGATCCCGTTGACTCACCGCGATACCAACGCCTCCGTCACGTTCGTCACCGGGCATGCGGCGGGCGGTGATGTGCCCGACGGTCTTGACTGGACGGCATTGGCCCGCGGCGCACCGGTGCTGGTCCTTTATATGGCGCTGCGGCACTTGGGCGAGATCGCGCGCCGGCTGATCGAGGGCGGCCGGCCGCCGAGCGAGCCAGTCGCGTTGGTCAGCCAGGCGACGACCGATCGCCAGGTCATTGTCGAAACGACGCTGGCCGAAGCGCCCGCCGCGGCGGCGTCGGTGGACCCTCCCGCCATCGTTGTCGTGGGCGAGGTCGTTCGCCTGCGTCAGGCACTGGACTGGCAGGGAGCGGCCGCCGGTCGTTCGCTGGTGCCGGATCCGCTGGGATCGCGAAGCCGGGACGAGGCAGTTTGACCGGGCCCGCGCCGGGGCTGATCATCGCGGCGCCGGCCTCCGGGTCGGGCAAAACCGTTCTGACGCTGGGCCTGCTCCGCGCGCTGGTGCGCGGCGGCTGCAACGTGGCGTCCGCCAAGGTTGGGCCGGACTATATCGATCCCGCCTATCATGCCGCCGCGGTGGGACGCCCCTGCCTGAACCTGGATGGCTGGGCCATGCGTCGCCAAACGCTGGATGCGCTGGTTCAGAAACTGAGCGCATCGGCCGATCTGGTCATCGCGGAAGGTGTCATGGGGCTGTTCGACGGCGCGGTCGACGGCACCGGATCGACGGCGGATCTCTCGGCCCGGACGGGATGGCCCGTGCTTCTGGTGGTGGATGTTCGCGGTCAGGCCGCGTCGGCCGCGGCTGTGGTGTTGGGTATGACGCGGTTCCGGTCCGACGTGCGGATCGCCGGCGTCGTATTCAATCGCATCGGCGGCGCCGGACACCGCCGGGCGATCGAAAAAGCGATGCGGGACGTCTGTCCCGGCATCCCCGTGGTCGGTTTCGTGCCGCGGACGGACGCCCTGCACCTGCCCTCCCGTCACCTGGGGCTGGTGCAGGCCGGCGAGCATCTCGACCAGGAGATCTTCCTCGACGGTGCTGCCGATTTGATCGCCAAATCCATCGACCTGCATTCTTTGTCATCGCTGGCGCGCGGGCATGTCACCGGTTCGGCGGGAACGGCGCCGCCACTGCCGGCGCCGGGCGGACGGGTTGCGGTCGCCCGCGACGACGCGTTCGGGTTTGTCTACCCCAACGTGCTGGAAGGATGGCGTGCGGAAGGTGCGGCCATCGAGTTCTTTTCACCGCTGGCAGGACAGCCGCCGTCGCCCTCCGCGGACGCCATCTACCTACCGGGCGGTTACCCGCAACTGCACACCGGCCCGCTTGCCGCGGGACGGTCGTTCCTGGACGGGCTGCGCCGGGCGTCGGACCGCGGCATTTCGATCTACGGGGAATGCGGCGGCTACATGGTGCTGGGCGAAAGCCTGGTGGACAGCGATGGCCGGGCCCACCGCATGGCTGGACTGCTGCCCCTGACCACTTCCTTCGCGGAGCCGCGTCTCCATCTGGGCTACCGCCGGGCGTCGGCCTTGGATGCATTTGCCTTCGGCGGCCGCGGCGCCGGCTTCCGCGGACACGAGTTTCACTACGCAACGATCCTCGAAGAAGGATCGGGGGCGCCGCTGTTCGACCTTTCGGACGCGGCCGGCGAGAAGCGTGGCACCGGGGGGCGCATAAACGGTTCCGTCGCTGGCTCCTTCGTTCACCTGATCGATCGGTCCGACCCGTGAGCGAGGCCGAGCCGTTCTGGCGGTCCAAATCGATGCAGGAAATGTCCCAGCGCGAATGGGAATCCTTGTGCGACGGTTGCGGCAAATGCTGTCGGCTGAAGATCGAGGACGAGGACACGGGCGAGATCGGGCTGACGACGGTCGTGTGTAAGCTCATGGATCTGTCGACGTGCCAGTGTTCTGACTACGCACACCGCTTTTCGCGCGTGCCCGATTGCGTGCGACTGACGCCCGGCAATGTCTTGGGCCTTTCCTGGCTGCCGCATACCTGCGCCTATCGTCTGGTCGCGGAAGGAAAAGATCTGATGTGGTGGCACCCGCTGGTCTCGGGCAGCGCGGATACGGTGCACGAGGCGGGAATCTCGGTCAAAGGCAGCGTCCTCTCCGAAGAGGACGTCGGCGACGCGGAAGGATTCATTACCGAATGGATCAGGGCCGGCAACGATCCTTTTGCGCAGGACTGATCCGGTGCATTCGCCAGAGAAACGGTGCGGGTCTGGCAGGGCAGGATAACCCGTTGCTCCCCGTCGCCGGCGCGTCTATCAACGGATGATGCAAGGCCGGCATGTGATCTCGTGCGAAGGACGCGCCATACCCATTGACGTGCGGGTAAGCCGACGGGCCCGGCGCATTTCCATCAAGGTCGACAGCCGAACCGGCGACGTTGAGCTCGTTCTGCCGCCCCGGACTGCGGTGTCGCGTGGTCTCGCTTTCGCCCAGGCCGAGGTGCGTTGGGTGTTGAGACAGCTGGACGCGTTGCCCGATCGCGTCCCGTTCGAGGATGGGGCCGTCGTGCCCTATCGTGGCGACCCGCACGAAATCCGTCATCATGACCGTTTGCGCGGCGGCGTTTGGCTGGAGTCCGGCTTCATCAACGTTGCGTGCGGATCGGCGCATCTGTCCCGGCGCGTGCGTGACTGGTTTCGCAACGAAGCCAGGACGGAGACCGCGCGATTGGCGCACGAGAAGGCGGCCATCGTCGGCAAGCGGGTGCGCCGCGTCGCCATTCGCGACCAGAAGACACGCTGGGGCAGCTGCTCTCCGAGCGGCGATCTCTCGTTCAACTGGCGCATCGTGCTGGCACCGCCGTTCGCGCTGGACTATCTGGTGGCCCACGAAGTGGCCCATCTCCGCGAGGCGAACCACTCAAGGGCATTCTGGGCGATTGTTGCCGAGCTCACGCCGCACATGACCGATGGGCGCGCCTGGCTGAGGACGCACGGCAACCGCCTGCACCGCTATGGCTGAAGCCCAGGCCGCACCGACGGCGGGCCGCTCCTATGTCGCGCTGGTTTCCCTGATTACCGCCGTCGTCGGTTTGGGTCCGCTGTCGGTATCCTTCTACATCCCGTCGATGCCGGCGATCGCCCAGGCGCTCGGCGCGGCGCCGTCGGCGGTCCAGGCGACGTTGACGTTCTACTTGTTGGGTTTCGCGGTGGCCCAGCTTGTGATCGGCCCGCTGTCCGATCGCTTCGGGCGGATGCCCGTCCTGTTGGCCGGCATGACGACCTATTTGGTCGCCAGCGTCGGCTGTGCGTTGGCGCCGACCGTCGAGGTGCTGTGGTTCGCGCGTCTGGTCCAGGGTATCGCCGCTTGTACCGGGCCCGTAGTCGGTCGCGCGATCGTGCGGGACCTGTTCGAAGGCACGGTGGCGATCCGGGTGTTCTCGTTTATCGGAACCGCCATCGCGCTGGCCCCGGCGATCGGGCCGATCATCGGCGGCGCGATCCAGGAATGGCTGGGATGGCAGGCGAACTTCCTAGCGCTGGCCCTGATCGCCCTGGTGTTGATCCTGCTGGTGCGCCGGCGGCTGACGGAGTCCAACGGCGAGCTCAAGCTCGATGCGCTGCGTCCGCGGCGGCTCGTCTCCATCTATCGGGATCTCATCGTCAACCGGCGTTACATGGGCAACGTTGTCCCCGGCACCTGCGCCTTCGCCGGTTTGATGACCTACACGGCGAGCGCACCGTTTCTGTTCATTCACGAGGTCGGACTGTCGCCCGGGGAATTCGGCCTGATCACGATCTTCCACGTCTCCGGCTACGCGCTGGGCGCCTTCCTGGCCGGACGACTCGCTGCGCACGTGGCACCGTTCCGGATCATCCTGGCGGGTTTTGTCTTACTGGTCACCGGCGGCCTGGTCATGACGGTGCTGGCCGGGGAGGTCAGCGTCTTCCGGATCATCGGTCCGTTCGTCATCTATACGATCGGATTCGGACTGCTGTTGCCGCCCAGCATCGCAGCGGCGCTGCAGCCGTTCCCCAGGGTCGCCGGGTCGGCGTCGGCCCTTTTGGGATTCATGCAGTTCGGTGCCAGCGCGGGAACCAGCATCTGGGCTGCAGGCATCTATGCGGGCACGGCTGCGCCGATTGGCTGGTTCCAGTTCTCGCTCGGTGCGGCGGGGCTGATTCTCTTTGTCCTGTTGCGGCCGTGGCGGGAGGCCCCCGAATAGCGGCAGCGTCGTCGTCGTTCAGTCTTCCGCCAAAGGCGCAATCCCGTCGTACCAGTCCGCGTGCGTTCCATCGAAATTCGCCATGCCTGGTCTCGTAAGGAAACCGCGCGGCGTGACAAAACTTTCGATGCCGTCGCACCCTTCCTCACGCCACTGGATGTTGAAGGCGCATAGCTTGGGAAAGAACTGCAGATGGGCATAAGGCAGGTGGTCGTGGATCCACCAGGCGAGCGATCGCCAGTCGGCGCCCTTGGCGTAGCGGTCGGCGAACCACGGAATGACGATGCAGGCGGCGGCGCCCATCCGGCCCTGACCGTCTCGCCGGTCCCAGATGTGATAGCCCGCATTGACGGCGACGCGGGCGCCGTGGCGGCGCGCATTCCCGAATGCCGTCACACGGGCCGAACGGAAGCCCGACCGGATGGCGATGCGGCCAAACGTCCGCTGCAGCGGCTCCAGCAGTTCCGTACACAATTGCCGGCCGGCGGCGATGGCCAGATCGGGATCGTCCGGCACATTCGGCACGCCGTAATAGTCGGCAATCTCCGAATACATGAAATCGCGCATGAAGAAGCTGGGGCTCAGCCTTGTGCGTCCGAAATTCTCGAGGCCTTGCATGGATCCGGGTTTGCGCATGATCCGGCTCGCGGTCCTGGGAGAGGGTGCGCCCAGACTAACGCGGCGTGGGGTTTCCGCCCTAGCCCCCTGCGCCCACACCCGGCAACGCGCGCGCCGGTTGTCCCCTGTGTGCGGCCTGCATGAAGCGCTTCCAGATCGCCGCCGGATAGGAGCCGCCCGTCACCCCCTTCATGGGTGAACCGTCGTCGTTCCCGACCCAGACCGCCGTCACCAGCGACGCGGTGTAGCCGACGAACCAGGCATCTCGATAGTCCTGGGTTGTGCCGGTCTTGCCCGCCGCCGGGCGTTTCAGCCGGGCCCGCTTGCCGGTTCCCGAGACCAGCACCTCGCCCAGCATGTCATTCATGTCGCGCACGGTGTCTTCGCCGACGACCCGGGCGCCCGGTGCCCGATCCCGCCTGTACAGTTCCTCGCCGGCCCCATCCGTGATCGAAACGATTCCGTAGGGCTGTACCTCACGTCCGCCATTGGCCATGACGGCGTAGGCGCTGGCAAGCTCCAGCATGGTGGTTTCGTAGACGCCCAGCGGCAGCGAGGGTACCGGATCCATGGGTGCGGTGATGCCGAGTCGACGGGCCATGTCGATGACCTTGTTGCCGCCGACCCGCTGGGCCAACACGACGGCGACCGAGTTCGACGAGCGGGCCAGCCCCTCGCGCATGGTCATCCATTCGCCCTGCTTGCCGTCGCCATTGTCGGGCGTCCAGCCCTCGACAGTCAGAGGCACGTTTTGGATCTTCGTGCTCGGATGAAAGCCCGATTCCAACGCCGCCAGATAAACGACCGGTTTGAAGGCGGACCCCGGCTGCCGACTCGCCTGGGTCGCGCGATTGAAAGCGCTGGTATGCCAGTCGCGGCCGCCGGCCAGGGCGCGAACCGCGCCGGTCGGCGTCAGGGCCACCAGCGCGCCCTGGGAAACGTTCCGTTCTTTGGCGCTGCCCAGGGTCTTTCGGATGGCGCCTTCCGCCGCGGTCTGCAGTTCGCGGTCTAGTGTGGTCTTCACAATGAGATCGCCGTCGACCACGCCAACCAGATCCCGGGTGCGTCTGATGATCCAGTCACCGAAATAACGCGTGGTGGCCGCCGGTCCGCCCGGTGCGACTGTCGCGACACGGTCCATCTTGGCCGCTGAGGCATCGGCGCGACTCAACCAGCCCGCGTCGACCATATTGTCCAGAACGATTCGGGCCCGTTTCGCCGCACGCTCCGGTGCGACCCGAGGATTGTAGCGGGACGGCGCCTTGGGCAGGCCGGCCAGCACAGCCGCCTGGAACAAGTCGACATCGCGCGCCGGTTTTCCGAAATAGCGCAGCGCGGCGGCGTTTACGCCGTACGTCCCGGCGCCGAAATAGACCCGGTTTAGATAGATCGCGAGGATCTGGTCCTTGGAGAAGTTCGCCTCCAGCCAGATCGCCAGCATGGCTTCCTGGATTTTCCGGCGCAGCGTGCGGTCGGGCTTGAGGAACAGGTTCTTGGCGACCTGTTGCGTGATCGTGCTGCCGCCTTGGCGAATGGCGCCGGCCCGCAGATTGCTGACCAGTGCCCGGAGCACGCCCAACGGGTCGATTCCAAAATGCTGATAGAACCGCCGGTCTTCGGTCGCCAGCACGGCCTGGGGAAGGTGTGGCGGCAAGGCCGACAACTCGACCGGGTCACCGTAGATGTCGCCGCTGCGCACAATTTCCCGACCGTCAACGGCGAGGATCGTGATCCCCGGTTGCCGGATCGACGCGCTGGCGAGGTCGGCCTCGCGAGGAATTCCCATGGCAAACCAGATCAACACCAGAATGCTGGCGGCGGTCAGCCAGACGCCTCCCGTCAGCCCCCATCGGACCAGCCTCCAACGGCCGACTTTGCGCCGCCGGCGCCGGGTCGCACCGGTCGTGCGCCGCCGTGTCCGGCGTCGGGTTCGCCGCTTGGGTGTCCGTGAGCGCGACCGGGAGGTCGTTTTTCGGGCGGCCATACCTCTATATATAGCGGATTTATGGTTGATGTGCCTTAGATCTTGTTGTCGTTAGGGAGGCATTAACAGTTAGGGGCTAGTTTGGTATTGTTCAAAAAAGTTGAGCTTGTTACGGTTTCACCTCTTTAAATCCGGGACAAAAGAACCATTTTGGTGGCTATGGGCCAGACAAGGACATACACCAGAGCGTTGGAGCAGTTGCGATCGGTCGGCCTGCGGCCGACCCGTCAGCGACTGGCCTTGGCAAAGCTTCTCTTCGAGCAAGGCGACCGGCATGTGACGGCGGAACAGCTGCACGGCGAGGCGACGGATGCGCTGGTAAAGGTGTCGCTTGCGACGATATACAACACGCTGCATCAGTTCGTGGATGCGGGCCTTCTGCGTGAAGTGGTTGTGGAACCGGGGCGGTCCTATTTCGACACGAATACCGGCGACCACCATCATTTCTTCCACGAAAGCCAGGGCGACCTGATCGACATTAATGACAATGTCCTGGAACGGGCGAATATCCCGACGCCGCCGGACGGCACCCGGGTCAGCCGCGTCGATGTTGTCATTCGCGTCAGGGACGAAGAATAATCAGGTCTTAATCCAAGGCCTTAAAAAACTCCCTAGAAGCATTCTAATCTATTGACTTTCGCATGCGGTGCGCCATATGGTGTTCATCGGAGCGGTGATGGACGTGTTCGCAACGACACGCCGCATTTCGTGTTGCCCGCGCAAACGTCGCGGACGCACAGGGGTTACCGCTCGCACGCAGCCGTGGGATTGCCCAGGAACGAACAGGAGAACGGACATGTCTCTCAGTGGGACCAAGACTGAACAGAACCTCAAAGACGCGTTTGCCGGCGAAAGCCAGGCCAACCGCCGTTACCTCTACTTTGCCCAAAAGGCAGACGTAGAAGGTTACAACGACGTCGCTGCGGTGTTCCGCTCGACGGCCGAAGGTGAGACCGGTCATGCGCACGGTCACCTGGAATATCTGGAAGAGACAGGCGACCCGGCCACGGGCGAGCCCATGGGCGGTACGTCGCTCAACCTCAAGTCGGCGATCGCCGGCGAAACCCACGAATACACCGACATGTATCCGGGGATGGCCCGCACCGCCCGGGACGAAGGTTTCGACGAGATCGCGGACTGGTTCGAAACGCTTGCGAAGGCCGAAAAGAGCCATGCCGGCCGCTTCCAGAAGGCGCTGGATACGCTCGATAGCTAACGAGCGGTTGGGATGACGGAGCGGACCCGCCGGCCCGAGCCGGCGCGTCCGCCGGTCCCCGAGATCAACAGGACAAACGGTCAGACCGGGGTCGAACACCATGCGTGAAGGCAGCCTGGATGCGCCCGTGCGCCATCCCATCGACTGGCAGAATCCGGACTTCTATGACGAGGAGAAGCTTGACGCCGAACTACGGCGCGTCTTCGACATTTGCCACGGCTGCCGGCGGTGTTTCAATCTGTGCGATAGTTTTCCGCGCCTGTTCGATCTGATCGATGAGTCGGATAGCGGTGAACTGGACACGGTGAAGTCCGAAGACTTCAAGCCCGTCGTCGACGCCTGCACCTTGTGTGACATGTGCTTCCTGACGAAGTGCCCCTACGTCCCGCCACACGAATTCAACCTGGATTTCCCGCACCTGATGCTGCGGTACCGCGCGGTGGAACAACGCAAAGGCTTGCGCAGCTTCGGGGAGAAGCAACTCACACAGACGGATCGCAACGGCAAGTTCGGCAGCGCGTTGTCATCGCTCAGCAACTGGGCATGCGACCGTCACAACGGGCTGTCGCGACCCCTGATGCAGAGTGTGCTGGGTGTGGATCGCGAGGCCGAGCTGCCGACGTTCGAAGCAAAACCCTTCGCCAAACGGTCGAATGGGGCGGCGCCCGAAATAAATCGGGAAGCGCCGGCCTTCGGGCGTAAGGCGGTCATCTACGCCACCTGCTTTGCCAACTACAACGACGCTCGCATCGGTGAGGCCGCTGTCGGCGTCTTGGCGAAAAACGGTGTTGAAACGAAGGTCGTCTATCCGGAGTGCTGCGGCATGCCGCAGATGGAGCAGGGCGAGATCGGCTCGGTCGCTGACAAGGCCAAGCGCGTTGCGAAGGAGATGGCAGGCTGGATCGATCAGGGCTACGACGTGGTTGCACTTGTGCCGAGTTGCGCCCTGATGCTGAAGTTCGAGTGGCCGTTGATCGTCCCCGACGATCCGGCGATCAAAAAACTTGCCGAATCGACGTTCGACATCAGCGAGTTTGTTATCGACATAAATAAACGCAACGGGATGGTCGAAGGTCTCAAGCCGTTGGATGGCGGCGTGACCGTCCATATCGCCTGTCATGCCCGGGCCCAGAATATGGGACAGAAGGCGGCGGAGTTGATGCGCCTATTGCCCGACACGGACGTCAACGTGGTCGAGCGTTGCTCGGGCCACGGCGGCTCTTGGGGGATCATGAAGGACAACTTCAAGACTGCAATGAAGGTGGGCCGGCCGGTCTTCCGGCAGGTCCGCAAGGAGAACATCAAATATGTTGCCTCCGAGTGCCCGCTGGCCGGACTGCATATCGCCCAGGGCATGGAAAGCGGCGCGAAAGGCGAGGAACAGCTTCCGGAGACCGTGCCGCATCCCATCGTGCTGCTGGCGCGTGCCTACGGCTTGACCGTCTAACGGAAAACGCCAAGTTCGGAAAAAAGGACCGTCCCCAATGGAGACCACCACAATGCCCGCGAAAAAGGAAATCAGCCGCGCCGATATCCTGGCGATCGAGACCTATGTCGGCGAGCGCAAGGAACGGAAGGCGGCGCTGCTTGAACACAAGCGCGCCCGGCGTATTGCGCTCGGCCCGTTTGCGACCTGCCACTTCGAGTCCTACCAGACCATGTGGCACCAGGTGCACGAGATGCTCTACATCGAGAAGGGTGGCGAAGAGCAGATCGAGGACGAACTTGCCGCTTACAATCCGTTGATCCCGAACGGTCGCGAACTGGTCTGCACGGTCATGTTCGAGATTGACGATCCCGTACGGCGCAAGGCTCTGCTGTCGACCATGGGCGGCGTCGAAGAGACGATGTTCCTGTCTTTTGACGGAGAAGAGATCGTGGGCAAGCCCGAGGAGGACGTGGACCGCACGACCGCCGACGGCAAGGCGTCGAGCGTGCAGTTCATCCATTTTGCCTTCACCGACGCCCAGGTCGCCAAGTTCCGTCAGTCCGGCGCCCAGATCACGCTGGGGTTGCGGCATCCGGCCTATACGCACATGACCGTGTTGACGGACGCCAACCGCGCCGCCTTGGCCGAGGATTTCGACTAGGGCCTGTGCTCTTGTGCGCCTAGCCGCCGGCGAGGTCGTTTGCCGGCGGCCGCGAGCCGATGTGGAAATGGCATCGCACAGCGAACACTGTTGAACCACACACGCATGTCGCGGTTTGACCCAACGGCGACAATGCGGGCCTTCCGTGTGGCCCCAAACGGCGGCTCCGCTGACCGCCAAACTGACCGCCGTTCCCCCGCGCGGCCTTGACAGCCCCAGCACCCCAAACCGATAGTTATTATCCCGCCGGTTAAAAAAGTAACCGGCGGGATAATTGGCCGACAGAGCCATTTTTTTGACAGAGGGGACGCTCATGATTCGACATCTATTGACCGCTGGCGTGTTCGGTGCGGCCGTTTTGGGTGCGGTGAACGTTGCGCAGGCGATGGATTGGAAGCCCGCTGAACCGGTCACGATCATCGTACCGTGGTCGGCAGGCGGCTCTACCGACAGTGTGACCCGGGTCTTGGCAGGCGATCTGGAAAAGGCGCTCGGGCAGACCGTGGTGATCGTGAATCAACCAGGTGCTGCCGGTTCGGTCGGAACCACCAATGCCTGGAAGGCGCCCCATGACGGCTTGACTTGGGCCGCCGGCGCCGCTGTCGACCTCGGTAGCTACCCGGTGCTCGACATGCTCGACGTGCCGATCGAAAAGTGGCGGCTTTATCTGCATATAGCCAACGTCGCCGTTGTCGGCGCCAATGCCGATTCCGGCATCAAGTCCTTCGACGATCTGCTCGCCGCGATGAAGAGTAATCCCGGTCAGGTCTCTGTCGCGACGGCTGGCGTGACCTCGGGGGGCCACAACGCCATGGAGGCCATCGCCCAGGCCGCCGGCGTGAGCTACAAGCATGTGACCTATGACGGCGGCAAGCCGGCTGTACTTTCAACGGTGTCCGGCGAGACCCAGGTCACCACCCAGCTCGCCTCTGAACAGGCCGAGATGATCCGGGCCGGGCGACTGGTGCCGCTGGCGGTGCTCGCGACCGCGCCTCTCAGCCTGGAGGGGCATGGCGACATTCCACCGATCACAGACTGGTTGAAGAACATCAAGACGGCCAACAACTATTTCGGTATCTGGGCGCCGGCCGACACGCCCGCCGAGGTGTTTGCGACCATGGACAAGATCTGGAGCGAGCAGATCGCCAATTCAGCGGCATTGAAGGAATATGCCGCGGGCAGGGGTGCGTTCTTCGATCCGTCCCACGGCGACGCGGCCCAGGCTGCCGCTATGCCGATGCTCCAGCAGAATGTGTGGCTGTTGTGGGATGGCAAGAAAGCCAAGAAGAACCCGGAAGAGTTCGGTATCGCGCGTCCCTAATCGGCAGGACGGCTGATTTCGAGAGGCAAGGCGGACCGTCCGTGATCGCGGGCGGCCCGTCTGCTTGTTTTGGCTCGGCCGACATCTGTGCATCCCTTGAACCTCCGAATGGAGGTTCGCTAGTAACGTTCTGAGATGACCGGATTGACATCGTTCCTCGCGGAGATCCTTGCGATCGCCACGAGCTTCAAGCTGATCGACGTTTTCTGGGCGACGCTGCTCGGCATCATTGTCGGCTCGCTGCCGGGCCTGACAGCGACTCTCGGCGTTGCGCTGATGACGACCCTCACTTTCAGCTTCGAAGGCGAGCGTGCCATCCTGATTCTCATCTGCATGTATGTCGGGGCGATCTATGGCGGTAGCCGGAGCGCCATCCTTCTGAATATCCCGGGAACACCTGCCAACGCCGCAACAGCCTTGGATGGGTTCCGGCTGGCGCGTGCCGGCAAGGCGGGGTCGGCCATGGCGATCGCCACCACAGGTTCCTTCTTCGGCTCGCTGATCGGTATGGTGGCGCTGGCACTCATCGCGCCGATGCTAGCCGAGATTGCCCTTTCCTTCGGGGCGTTCGAGTTCTTCTGGCTCGCGGTGTTCGGGGTGCTCGTGGCGGGCCAGCTCACCGCGCTCGATGATCCGCTGAAAGGTTGGATCGCCGGCTTTCTCGGACTCTTCGTTGCGATGATCGGCCAGGAGGGCATCCATGCGGTGCCGCGCTTTTCCTACGGCAACACCGATCTCTCGGGCGGTATCGGTTTATTGCCCGCCATGGTCGGTGCCTTCGGCGTTGCCGAAATCCTCACGGTCATGCGCCAAAACAACTACGAGGTCGTCCGCGGCAAGGTCGATAGCGTCCTGATGGGCGTGCGTCAGGCCCTTCGGTATCGGATCACCGCGCTTCGCAGCGGCTTGATCGGCACGTTCATGGGGCTGGTGCCCGGCGTGGGCGAGGACATGGGATCTTGGGCCAGTTACGCTGCGGCACGCGTGGGGTCCAAGGAGGCCGATCAGTTCGGCAAAGGATCGAGGGAAGGTCTCCTGGCCGCCGAAACCGGCAACAACGCCGCCGTGCCCGGTGCGCTAATCCCGGTCCTGACCCTCGCCGTGCCCGGCTCGGCCCCTGCCGCGGTTCTGCTTGCGGCAATGATTGTCCACGGTATTCGCCCCGGGCCCCTGATCATGATTGAGGCGCCGGGCTTCGTCTTTCAGGTTGTTGCAATGGTGTTCATGGCCTCCGTGGCGATGACGTTGCTCGGCCTTCTGCTGACCCGCCCGCTTTTGCTGGTGCTTCGGGTCCGCCGAGAAATCCTCATGCCGATCATATTTGTGCTCTGCACGGTCGGTGCTTTCGCCATTGCCAGCCGCATGTTCGATGTCTGGGTCATGCTGTTTTTCGGCCTGTTCGGTTTCGTGTTGCGCGAGCTGAAGTACCCGATGGCGCCGCTGATCCTCGGAATTGTGCTCGGGGACATCCTCGACAAGAGCCTCCGGCGAGGCCTGGTTCTGAGCGACGGCGACCTGACACCATTCATCACCCGGCCCATCAGTGCGGTCCTCTGGGTCAGCGCGGTCGCCTTCATCCTGCTTTCTATGCCGATCACACGGCGGCTGATCGCGGGAATGGTCAGAGGTCGAAGACGTGACTCAGTTGGAGACAAGACATGAAGGCACCCTTGCGGATGGACCGGCAGGACTTTGTATCGGCGATCGTCCTAATCGCCTTCGCCACGGCTGTTCTGGTCGAGAGCTTGCGCATGGAGCGTTTGGAAGAACTGGAAATCAACCCGTACACGGCGCCCGGGCTCGTGCCGGGACTGCTCGGATTGATGCTGCTGGCATGCGGGATCGCCCTGTTTGTGCGTTCTGCAATCCGCGGCGGTTGGCGTCTCGGTCTCAGTACCGACGGTTTTGCGGAGTTCATCACCAGTGACGTTGCGCGTCGCGTGGCCCTGACCCTGGCGCTGACATACGGCTTCGCCATCGTGCTGTTCGGTAGACTGCCTTTTGGTGTGGCGGCGGCCGCCTTTATCTTCGCCTTTGTCGTGCTGGCCGAGAGGCAGTCCGCTGGCGGTGCACGTCCCACGCTTATGGGCCTCGCCATTGCTCTCACCGTTGCCGCCGTGGCCGGTTTTGGGATCGAGGCCGTTTTCCGCCAGGTTTTCTTCGTGAAGTTACCGTGAGGTCTGGAATGGAATTCGCGCTCTGCAACGAAGTCCTTCGCGAACTGCCATTTCAGCGGCAGTGCGAGATTGCGGCCGGCCTTGGCTATGCGGGTCTCGAGCTTGCTCCGTTCACACTAAGCGACGAGCCGCATTTGCTGCCTCAGGCGAAGCGTCGCGAAGTGCGAACCATCGCCGAGGATCAAGGGGTCCGGATCATCGGTCTGCACTGGTTGCTGGTCGCACCTGAGGGGCTTTCGATCACCTCGAGCGACCCCGCGCGGCGGGAGCGGACGGTCGAGGTCATGCGTCGCCTGGTCGAGCTCTGTCACGACCTCGGGGGCTCGGTCCTGGTGCACGGATCGCCGGCCCAGCGAAACCCGGCTAATGCCGAGAGCCCGGAAGCGGCGCGCGGGAATGCTGCGGAGTGTCTGAAAGCTGCCGGTGATGCCGCCGGGGCGGCCGGCCTGATCTATTGCCTGGAACCGCTGTCTACCCGGGAAACGCCTTTCATCAACACGATCGACGAAGCGCTGAACTTTATCGGCGAGATCGGCTCCGCGGGCCTTCGGACCATGATCGACACCGCCGCGGCTTCCGACATGGAGCCGCTGCCTGTGGCAGAGACGATTGTTGCGAAGTGGCATTCCGGAGACCTGGCACACGTCCAGCTCAACGATCGCAATCGCCGTGCTCCGGGTCAGGGCGAGGATCGATTCGGCCCGGTGCTACGCGCGTTGCGAACGGTTGGCTACCAGGGTCCGATCTCGGTGGAGCCATTCATCTACGAGCCCGACGGTCCGACAACCGCGGCGTTGGCGGCCGGATACCTCAAGGGGCTTGTCGAGCTGCTTGATGCGGAAAGCGGTGAGAATGGTTGAGGCGTTGAAAGTCCGAACGGTCGCGTCACGGCTCGGTGTCTTGAACGTTCCGGCCCGAATGCCGTTCCGCTTCGGCGTGGTGACCATCCACGCCGCCGCCCAGGCGGTGCTTGAACTGGAAATCGAGACGCAGGACGGCCGACGCGCCAAAGGCTACGCGGCCGACTTTCTCTCCTACAAATGGTTCGATAAGAGTCCTGACCGGACGCCCGAACAGGGATCCGCGGACCTCATCACGTCGATCAAAGACGCCGATGCGGCCTATCTGGCGAACGGTTTTGATACGGCCTTTGCCCACTGGCGCGAGTTGCACCGGCCCCTGGAAGAAACGAGCGTTCGCCGGGGGTACAACCGGCTCGGCGCCAATTTCGGAGTCTCGATGGTCGAGCGGGCCATGATGGATGCCATCGGGCGCCTTGGGGCCCTGCCGTTCGACATGCTCGTCAAAAGCGGCGCCCTCGGTCTTGACGAGCCGACCGTGTTTAGTGAACTCGAACCGGGGAGCATCGTCGCCGCCCTCCCATCGAAGCCGCTCACTACCGTTGCCATCCGCCACACCGTGGGGCTGGTCGATCCGATAACGGACAAAGACATTGCGACCGGGGACCGTGTCGACGACGGATTCCCCGAGACGCTCGAAGACTATCTTCGACATGACGGTGTCCGCTATCTCAAGATCAAGGTCTCGGGCGAGATCCCGGCCGACATCGAGCGGCTCCAGGCGATCTGGGATGCCGTTGAAAGGTGCGGCGCCGATGTTGCCCTCACCCTCGACGGCAATGAGCAATTCGGTTCAATCGGCGAGTTCGCCGGGCTCGTCGATGCCGTTCGCTCGCGCCCGGCGTTGTGCGCGCTCATGGACGCGTTCCTGTTCATCGAACAGCCGGTTGAGCGAACGACCGCACTTGCTGCAACTCTCGAACCCGCTGCACTCGATGTGATCGGCGCGCCGCTGCTGATCGACGAGGCCGACGGGTGGACGACCGCATTCCGGGAGGCCGTTTCGTGCGGTTATCGGGGCGTCAGCCACAAGAACTGCAAAGGCGTCTTCAGATCCCTCCTCAACAATGCGCTTGCTGCAAAACTCAATCGTGACGCAGGGGACGACAGATATTTCCTATCCGCCGAGGATCTCTCGGTATTGCCCACGGTTTCGCTACAGTCGGACCTTGCAACTGTCGCAACCCTCGGCATCACGCATGTCGAGCGCAACGGCCATCACTATTTTCGCGGGCTCGATCATTTGTCGACCGCAGAACGGGTCGCCGCGTTGCAGCACCACCCTGACCTCTACCGCCGAAACGACGACACCGCAGCGCTCAACGTTATGGCGGGGTCGCTCGACATCGGCTCGCTGCAAACGCCAGGCTTCGGTTTTGCGGCCGCTCCGGATCTCGATCGATTGGTCCCCGCGGAGGAATGGGAATTCAACATGCTGGCTGAAAAGGAACACCAATGACTGACCTGCCGGCCGCCTTTACCAGCGAAGAAGATCTCGAAGACTTCATGACGTTGCCATCTTCGGATCTCGTTGCCGACCTGAATAAGGTTGACGGTGATATCCTGATCCTCGGCGTTGCGGGCAAGATGGGCGTGACGCTCGCACGGATGGCGAAACGGGCGGTGCCCCACAAGCGCGTCATCGGGGTTGCCCGCTTCACCGATCCGGATGCTGCCCGGAAGCTGGAGCAGGCTGGGGTCGAAACAGTCAAATGTGACCTTGCCGACCGGAACCAGGTTGAGGGTCTCGATGACTGCGCCAACGTGATCTTCATGGCCGGCCGGAAATTCGGCTCTGCAGGCAACCTGCCCCTGACCTGGGCGATGAATGCTCACGTTCCGTCGATTGTCGCGGAGCGCTTCAAGACGAGTCGAATTGTCGCGTTCTCGACCGCTTGCGTTTACGCCATGACCGAGGTCGGCGCAGGCGGATCGGTTGAGGGGGATCCGCTGACGCCGCCGGGCGAATACGCGAACTCCTGCATCGGGCGAGAGCGGATGTTTGAGTATTTCTCTGCACGCCATGGGACGCCCGGCAAGCTGGTCCGGCTGTCCTATGCTATCGACATGCGCTATGGCGTTTTGCACGACGTGGCCAGTGCCGTGCTCGACAACAGGCCAGTGCCGCTGGAAATGAGCCACGTGAACGTAATCTGGCAGGGCGACGCGAATGCCTGCGCCCTGAGGCTCCTGACCCGTACCACGACACCCACCAGCCCCATCAACATCTCCGGGCCGGAGATCGTGAGCATTCGGGAATTGGCGCAGGTGTTTGGCAAGCTCCTCGGTTGCACGCCGAAATTCTCGGGCGCGCCGGCTCCCAACGTCTGGCTGGTCGATACGAGCGAGCAACAGCGCATCTTCGGGCCGCCCGCGGTCCCGCTTTCGACTCTGGCGGAGTGGACCGCTGACTGGGTCACAAGCGGACGCGCGAGCCTCGGCAAACCAACGCATTTCGAAGTCAGTGACGGGACCTATTGAAGATCATGTCAGTGTTCGAAATTGATCCGGGCAGATCCGGACTATGGGACGACCAGTCGGAAAGTCTGCGCCAGCGAAGAGACCCGGTGCAAACCCGGCGGAGCATCCTTGATGCCGCCACCGAGGAGTTCGCAGCGCATGGGCTTGAGGGCGGTCGAACTGACCGCATCGCATCATCTGCGGACGTCAACAAGCGCATGATATTTCATTACTTCGGCTCAAAAGAAGGCTTGTTCCAGGCGGTGCTCGAGGAGAACTACGCCCGTATACGGTCTGCTGAAGCGAAGCTGGAACTGGCCGGCCGCGACCCCATAGAGGCAATGGCCGAGTTGGTGGAGTTCAGCTTCGACTGGTTTGTCGAACATCCTGAGTTCGTACCGCTGCTTAACGAGGCGAATCTGCACGGGGGCCGCCACGTAAAATCCTCGAAGCAGGCCCGAGACCTTACCATGCCGCTGGTGCGGCAGATCGAGAACGTGCTGAACCGTGGGGTCGCACAAGGCCAGATGCGTGCGGGTGTCGATCCAATCGAACTCTACATCACCATCGCCGGCATCAGCTATTTGTACTTTTCCAATCGCCACACGCTCTCCGGCATATTCGGCCGCGATCTGATGGCAAAGGGATCCTTGGCCAGCCGGCGTTCCCATATCGTCGACGTCGTGCTGGGTTATCTCCGCCCCGACGACGGTCCCGAAGCCGCTGCGTCCCACCATGAGGATTGACGACATCCCAGCCGAAGCCCTTTCGGGCTTCCGCCGCGGCGGCGTCATTCCCGCGCATCCACTGGCGCTCGACGCCACGCGGGCGCTCGACGAGCGTCGGCAACGCGCCCTGACGCGCTATTATCTCGACGCTGGCGTCGTAGGCCTGGCGGTCGGCGTTCATACGACCCAGTTCGCGATCCGCGACAGAGGATTGCTCCGGCCGGTCCTAGAGCTTGCAACCGGCGAAGCCCGGGGCTGGAGCGCCAAATCCCCGTTGCTGATCGCCGGCGCCGTCGGATCAACGAACCAGGCAGTAACGGAGGCCCAGCTTGCGGCCGATCTCGGCTACCATGCGGTCTTGCTGTCTCTCGCGGGACGTAAGGGTGGTGTCGACGAGCTGATCGCCCACTGCCGCCGCGTCGCCGAGGTAATGCCGGTCGTCGGTTTCTATCTGCAGCCGGCCGCCGGTGGTCGAGTCCTTCCTTATGAATTCTGGCGGGCGTTCTCTGAACTCGACAACGTGCTCGGGATCAAGATCGCTCCCTTCAACCGGTACCGGACACTGGACGTTATCCGGGGCGTGATCGATGCGAAGGCCGAAGGGCGGATTGCGCTCTATACCGGAAACGACGATCACATCGTTGCCGACCTGTTGACGCCGTTCGAGATCCGCCGCGACGATGCGCTGATCCGCGTCCGCATCGTCGGCGGACTGCTCGGGCACTGGGCGGTCTGGACACGACGGGCCGTCGAGCTGGTAGAGCGAATCCGGGCCCTGGATGAAGGGGCGGCGATCGGGCCCGAATGGTTGACGCTCGACGCGGCGACGACCGATTGCAACGCCGCCTTCTTCGATGCCGAGAACGACTATGCCGGCTGTATCGCCGGCCTGCACGAGGTGTTGCGTCGGCAGGGTCTGTTCGAGGGTATCTGGTGCCTTGACGAGGCCGAAGGACTTGGACCCGGTCAGGCCGACGCCATCGATCGGGTTTGTCGGGATTATCCCGACCTGAACGACGACGACTTCGTCAGGGCCAACCTGGATCGTTGGTTTCGCACCTGACCGTTCTTCATAAACGACCCCGCCGTCGGGAGACGGCCTATTACCCCGGGTTTGGCGCGCCGTCCTGTGAGTGGATTCCGACCAACTGGGCGCTAGCCCGCGGCCTGCGAGATCCGGGTTGCTGCGGCTCGCAGCCCGCCCGCCTCAACGATGAACCCGGCAACGGTGTCGACGCCGTCCGCCGTCTTGAGATTGGTGAAAACAAAAGGGCGCTCGCCGCGCATGCGTTGGGTATCCGCCTGCATGACGTTGAGGTCGGCGCCGACCATCCCGGCGAGGTCCGTCTTGTTTATTACCAGGAGATCGGAACGGGTAATCCCGGGCCCGCCCTTGCGCGGGATCTTCTCGCCGGCGGACACGTCGATCACGTAGATCGTCAGGTCGGCAAGCTCCGGCGAAAAGGTGGCTGCCAGGTTGTCGCCGCCGGACTCGATAAGGATCAGGTCGAGGTTCGGAAAAACCTCGTTCATCGTGTCGATCGCGGCCAAATTGATCGACGCGTCTTCGCGGATCGCGGTGTGCGGACAGCCACCGGTCTCCACGCCCATGATGCGTTCCTCTGGCAACACGCCGGTCCGGTACAGGATGAGCGCATCTTCCTTGGTGTAAATGTCGTTGGTAATGGCGCAGATGTCATAGATATCGCGGAAGCGCCGGCAAAGATGTTCCATTAGCGCCGTCTTGCCGGACCCGACAGGTCCGCCGATCCCGACGCGCAGGGGGCCGTTTGGCGAGTGGGTCATGATCTGAACAACCTCGTATATTGGGTTTCGTGCCTCATAGCGGCGATGTCCGACAGAAAGGCAATGCCTCCCAGCATGGCGAGGTCTGCCTTCGACGCCGCGTCCCGCGTTTCAATCACTGGCTGTTGCAAGGCCGCCAGCACCCGTTGTCCTGCCGTTTGGCCAAGCGGGATCAGCCGCACGCCGGCCGATACCAGATTGGCCGCGAATGCGTGCAGATAACCAAGCAGTGCAGCATCGCGGTCAATGCCGTGACCGGCCGCCACCGACGCAACCGCGATCGGGTAGGCTGCCTTGCCGCCGAACGCCCTGCTCAGAGCGTCGCACCCATCAAAGGGCCAGGCGTCCGTCGCAGCCTTGAGAAAGGCCGACCCCTGAGCGGTGGTTTCCAGATCGCGTTCCCGGGCAGGGGCCAGCCCAACCGCCAGCGCATTGATGTCGCGCGCGGATTGAAGGTCGTCCGCTGCGTCGTAAGCCGCGGTAAACAACACTGCGTCCGACCAGCCGCTGCCGCCCCGGACGATGTCCTCGATCCAGATTGCCAGGCCCTCCTCGTCCGCGACCCGGCCGTCCTCCACGGCCCATTCGATCCCATGGGAATAGGCGAACGCGCCAACCGGATAGCTGGGCGACAGCCAGGCAAGCAGCCGATAGAGACCGTTGTCATCCATGGCCATGATCCGGATGCTGGTTGTCGTGGCCGTAGGCACCGCCTTCCGGATCGAATGGCGCGTCGATGCGGCGGACGTCGGCACCGAGGCCGCGGGCCATCTCGGCGATCACGTGATCGTCGGCAATCCTGAGATGGCTTCCGGCGATCTGTGTTGGCAGATGGCGATTGCCCAGGTGCCAGGCGACGCGCACCAATTGGGTCTCATCCAAACAGGAGATCTCCAGCAGCGGCTCGCTCGCCGCTTTGACCGCAACCAGGCATCCGTCTTCCAACAGCAAGGCGTCGCCGTCGCGCAACCTCATGGGGCGGGGCAGGTCAAGCAGAAAGCAAAGGCCATTCGAGCCGCGCAACGCAAGGCGCCGCCGGTGCCTGTCCTGATAGGTAAGCACGATTGTATCGGCCGCGGTTCCGGACCAGGTGCCCTTGCGTTTGATTTCACTGACGCGCTGCATGATCGACCTTCAGAACAAAAAGTAACGTTGTGCCATGGCGAGTTCGTGTGCCGGTTCGCAGGTCAAAAGCGCCCCATCGGCGCGGACCTCGTAGGTCTCCGGATCGACGTCGATGTGTGGCGTCAAATCGTTGAGCAGCATGGACTCCTTCGAGATACCGTCTCGCGTGTTCGCCACCGGAACCAGGTCTTTCTCGACCTCGAGAACCTGTTTCAAGCCGCCTTCGACCGCGGCCTGGGAAACGAACGTAACGCCGGAGGCCGTCCTCGAGCGGCCGAAGGCGCCGAACATCGGCCGGTAGTGAACCGGTTGCGGTGTGGGGATCGAGGCGTTGGGATCGCCCATTGCCGCGGCGGCGATCGTGCCGCCCAGCAGGATCAGGTCCGGCTTGACGCCAAAGAATGCCGGGTTCCACAACACAAGATCGGCGCGCTTTCCGACCTCCACGGAACCGATCTGGTCGGACATCCCGTGGGCGATGGCCGGATTGATGGTGTATTTCGCGATATAGCGGCGCACCCTGATGTTGTCGTTGTCGCCGGACTCCTCCGGCAAGGCGCCGCGCTGGCGTTTCATCTTGTCCGCGGTCTGCCAGGTTCGGATCAGCACCTCGCCGACCCGACCCATGGCCTGGCTGTCCGAGGCAATGATCGAAAAAGCGCCCATGTCGTGCAGGATGTCTTCCGCTGCAATCGTCTCGCGTCGAATTCTGCTTTCCGCAAACGCGACGTCCTCCGGGATTCGGCTGTCCAGGTGATGGCACACCATCAACATGTCGAGATGCTCGTCGATGGTGTTCACCGTGTATGGGCGGGTCGGGTTGGTGGATGACGGCAGCACGTTGCGGAGGCCGCAAACCTTGATGATGTCGGGCGCATGGCCGCCGCCAGCCCCTTCGGTGTGATAGGCATGAATGGTCCGGTCCTTGAAGGCGCCGACGCTGTTTTCCACGAAGCCCGATTCGTTCAGCGTGTCGGTATGGATCATGACCTGGACGTCCAGTTCGTCTGCGACGGAAAGACAACAGTCGATAGCGGCCGGCGTCGTCCCCCAATCCTCGTGCAGCTTGAGGGCGCAGGCGCCACCCAGCACCTGTTCCCGCAGCGCTTCGGGCTTCGATGCATTGCCCTTGCCGGCAAATCCCAGATTCATGGGGAAACCGTCCGCGGACTGGATCATGCGTGCCAAGTGCCAGGGGCCGGGCGTGCAGGTGGTGGCATTCGTGCCCGTGGCGGGACCCGTTCCTCCGCCCAGCATGGTCGTGACGCCGGACGTCAGGGACTCTTCTATCTGTTGCGGACATATGAAATGGATGTGTGCGTCGAAGCCGCCCGCGGTCAGGATCTTGCCTTCTCCGGCGATCGCTTCGGTACCGGGACCGAGCACGATGTCCACACCGGGTTGGGTGTCGGGGTTGCCGGCCTTGCCGATGCCGGCGATGCGGCCGTCTTTGAGACCGACATCCGCTTTCACCACGCCCCAGTGGTCGATAATCAGTGCATTTGTAATCACCGTGTCGACGGCGCCGTCGGCCCGGGCCACCTGCGACTGTCCCATGCCGTCGCGGATGACTTTGCCGCCGCCGAATTTCACCTCCTCGCCATAGGTGGCATAGTCCTTCTCGACTTCCACAAATAGTTCTGTGTCCGCCAGACGCACCTTGTCACCGACCGTCGGTCCGAACATGTCCGCATAGGCCGCCCGCGAAATTTCTGCTGGCATCTCGATCTCCCTGCCGCTCAGTCGAGCGGGCCCATGATTTTTTGGTTGAAGCCGAAGGAGCGGCGCGCGCCCCGAAGTGGAACCAGGGTGACGTCGCGGGCCTGTCCGGGTTCGAAACGCACGGCCGTGCCCGCCGGTATGTCCAGCCGCATGCCGCGCGACCGTTCGCGGTCGAAGGTGAGCGCGGCATTGGTCTCGTAGAAATGAAAATGACTGCCTACCTGAATCGGCCGATCGCCGGAATTGGCGACCTCTATCGTAAGGGTCGGCTGTCCTTCATTCAGTTCGATGGTGCCGTCGGCCGGGATAATTTCTCCGGGGATCATCTGTCTGCTCCTCAACGGATTGGCTGATGCACGGTCACCAACTTGGTGCCGTCGGGGAATGTTGCTTCCACCTGCACGTCGTGGATCATCTCGGCCACGCCCGGCATGACCTGATCGCGGGACACCACACCCGCCCCTGCTTCCATCAGATCGGCGACGGACCGGCCGTCTCGGGCACCTTCCACGACATAGTCGGTAATCAGGGCGATTACCTCGGGATGGTTGAGCTTGACCCCGCGTTCCAGTCGGCGCCGCGCGACCATCGCCGCCATCGATGCAAGGAGTTTGTCTTTTTCCCGCGGTGTCAGGTTCATTGCCGTCCCTCCCTAAATCGTCCAGACACGGGGCAGCCCCCGGCCTTGCTGGAGCGCATGCAGGACGGGCGTTATCAGAGTCCTGAGATGCGCGCCGCTGTGCGCTACCGCCCGCAGCACGAGTTTGCCGTTCCAGGCGCTGGCGCCTGCCAAGGCCACATCTTTCGGTAAGCCGTCGAGGATCGCGCGTACCGCGGCCAAATGCGTCTCCGCTCCGTCACCGATCAAAAGCACGGTCGCCATGGCGCTGGCACCGCCGAGAAACCCCGGCCGCGCAAGCTGTTTTGCGATGTCGCCTTCGATGCGGACCGCATCGGCGTGGATCATTCTTCCGTCTACGCGGACACGCCACCGGTCGTTGAACAGCCCGACCTTCACTGTCTCGCCCATGGCGGTGCGGCCGAACACGGTCGCTTCGTGGGCCAGAAACGTGCCTGTCGGTTCTATGTCGACGTCGAGCGTCCGCTCCAGTCGCGCCCCATTGAACAGAATCGTTTCCTGCGGCAACCAGCCGAGCCGCGCGCTCCGGCCAATCGAAAGCCGTGTCTCCACAGTCGCGCTCCCGCCCCGGGACCGGTAGATCCTTTCGCTGGCCTGCGTGGAAAAGACCACATCGGCACCGGGTTCGGTGGCGCCGGCGAATGTCAGTACGTCGCCGTCGGTGAGGCCGCCGGCGGTGTTGAGCAGGACCGCTTCGGCCGGAGAGCCTGCCTCGCTTCGCGGAAACCGGACCTTGAGAGATCCTTCCTGGCGCAAAGCGCTCAGCACCGTTGCGCCCTCCCGCCGGGCAAAGGCACATCGCGCTTCGCCGCGCGTGCGCTGCAGCAAGGGTTCGCCGGAATCGTCGACCGGGTCAGACGGTGAGGTGACGTCGAACATCGCTCTCGTTCAGGTCCGCCTTGTCGCCGGCCAGAACGACCTCTCCGCGGTCCATGACCACGACTTCGTCTGCGAGTTCCTGTGCGAACTCGAAATATTGCTCGACCAACAGGATCGCCATCCCCCCTTTTTTGCGAAGATAGGCGATCGCCCGGGCGATGTCCTGAATGATCGACGGTTGAATTCCCTCCGTCGGTTCATCCAGGATCAGAAGCCGGGGACGGGTGACGAGCGCGCGACCAATGGCGAGTTGTTGCTGCTGGCCGCCGGACAGATCGCCTCCGCGGCGGTTCATCATATTGCCCAGCACGGGGAAAAGCTCGAAGACGTCGTCCGGGATTGCCCGCTCCTTGCGGGGCAGGCAGGCAAATCCGGTCTGCAGGTTTTCTTTGACGCTGAGCAGGGGAAAGATCTCCCGACCCTGGGGAACGAAGGCGATACCCCGCCGGGCGCGGTCGGGCGCCGGCAAATCTGTTATGTCGGCGCCCTGCCAGCGAATGGCGCCGGATCGCACTGGCTGCTGTCCGACGATTGCGCGCATCAGGCTGGATTTTCCCACGCCGTTCCGGCCCATCACACAGGTCACGCGGCCGGTTTCAGCCGACAGGGATATCTTTCGCAGCGCCTGCGCCGCGCCATAAAAGACGTCAACATGGTCAGTCTCAAGCATCGTCAGCGCCCCAGATAGACTTCGATGACCTTGTCGCTGGCGCTGACTTCGTCCAAAGATCCTTCCGCCAGAACCGAGCCTTCGTGCAGGACCGTCACCCGGACGCCGAGATCGCGGACAAACGCCATGTCATGCTCGACCACGATGACCGAGTGGTTTTCGGCGATCCGTTTCAGCAGAATGGCGGTCTCCGCGGTTTCCGCGTCGGTCATTCCCGCTGCCGGCTCGTCTACGAGCAAAAGTTTGGGGTCCTGGGCCAGCAGCATGCCGATCTCGAGCCATTGTTTCTGGCCGTGCGACAAGCTTGCCCCGAGCCGCTGAGCCTGGTCGGTCAGGCGAATGGTTTCCAGGATGTCCTCGATCCGTCGGCTGTCGGCGCCGTTCGCCTTGTCGAGCAGCGTTGCGAGCACCGATCGCGGGCGATTTAACGCCAGCAGGAGATTGTCGTAGACGGTGTGGCTTTCGAACACGGTCGGTTTCTGGAACTTGCGGCCAATGCCCAAGGCGGCAATTTCCGCTTCGTCGAGATCTGTCAGGTCCACGGATTTGCCGAAATCGACCGTCCCCGTGTCGGGCCTTGTCTTGCCCGTGATCACGTCCATCATTGTCGTCTTGCCGGCCCCGTTGGGACCGATAATGGCGCGCATTTCACCCTCGGCGATATGCAGCGACAGACCGTCGAGCGCCTTGAACCCGTCGAAGCTGACCGAGACGTTGTCGAGATAAAGCAGCGTGTCGGCGACCTGTGTCATGTCAATCGGCTCCCTGCGGGCTGGTCGCGCGGGATTCCGTCTCCCACTCTTCGGCCGCGGGGGTGCGGCTGCGGCGCCGCGCCAAAAGGCCCTCTATCAAACCGATCAGGCCCTTCGGCAGAAAGAGGGTCACTGCCACGAACAACGCGCCGAGGGCAAAAAGCCATACCTCCGGCATGAGGCCGGTGAACAGGGTCTTGGCGCCGTTGACTAGAACGGCGCCAAGCGCGGCACCGACAAGCGTTCCACGTCCGCCCACGGCGACCCAGATTACGGCCTCGATGGAGTTGGCGGGTGCAAACTCACCCGGGTTGATGATCCCGACCTGTGGAACGTAGAGCGCGCCCGCCACGCCGGCGAAGACCGCAGAGAGAGTCCAGACGAACAGCTTGTAGCGTTCCACGCGGTAGCCGAGAAACCGGATCCGGCTTTCGGAGTCCCGGATGGCCACCAGGACCTTTCCGAATTTCGACGACACCAGCACCTGTGCCAGCACCAGCGCCAGGATGAGGGCGGCCCCGGAAGCGGCCAGCAGCCCGAAGCGGGTTGTATCAGTCTGAATCGGAAAGCCCAGAATGTCCTTGAAATCCGTCAGCCCGTTGTTGCCGCCGAAGCCCATATCGTTGCGAAAAAACGCCAGCAACAGGGCGAAAGTCATCGCCTGGGTCATGATCGAGAGATAGACGCCGGTGACGCGGCTTCGAAAGGCAAACCAACCGAAGGCGAAGGCAAGCACGCCCGGGGCAAGGACGGCCATCAGGGCAGCGAACCAGAAGGAGTCAAAGCCGTACCAGTACCAGGGGAGTTCCTGCCAGTTCAGAAACACCATGAAATCCGGTAGTTCGGGGTGCCCATAGACGCCGCGCGATCCGATCTGGCGCATCAGATACATGCCCATGGCGTAACCACCCAGCGCGAAGAATGCACCGTGTCCCAGGGACAGCACGCCGCAGAAACCCCAGACAAGGTCAATCGAGAGGGCAAGCAGGGCATAGCAAAGATATTTGCCGGACAGGGACACGATGTATGTGGGCACATGCAAGGCATGCGTTGGCGGTAAGGTCAGATTGAGAACGCCAATGCCGGCGACGAAACCAAAGATGATGACGATGGCTAGCCAGGCCCGCGTGCCGAGAGCGCCGAAAAAGCGTGCCGTGATCATGCTTCGGCCGCCCGGCCCCTGAGCGCGAACAGACCGCTGGGCCGCTTCTGGATGAACAGAATGATGAAGACCAGAACCGCAATCTTGCCCAACACGGCGCCGGCATAGGGCTCGAGGAATTTGTTGGCCACACCCAGTGTCGTTGCCGCAACCAAGGTGCCCCAGAGATTGCCGACACCGCCGAACACGACCACCATGAAGCTGTCGATAATGTAGGACTGGCCGAGATTTGGGCTGACGTTGTCGATCTGGCTCAACGCGACACCGGCGATGCCCGCGATGCCGGAACCGAGGCCGAAGGTGAGGGCATCGACCCAATCGGTTCGAATGCCCATGGCACCGGCCATGCTGCGGTTCTGGGTAACCGCGCGCATCTGCAGACCGAACGTGGTGCGGCGCAGAACAAGCAGCAGCGCAGCAAACACGAGCAGGGCGAAAACCAGAATGAAAAGCCGGTTGTAGGTGATCGTGATCTGCCCCAGCTGGAAGGCGCCCGACATGAATGCGGGTGTGGAGACTTCCTGATTTGTGGGTCCGAACACCGAGCGCACACTCTGTTGCAGCACCAGCGAGATGCCCCAGGTTGCGAGCAGCGTCTCCAGCGGACGGCCATAAAGGTAACGAATGACACAGCGTTCGATGGCGGCGCCAACGGCGCCCGCGACCAAGAAAGCGAGCGGAATCGCCACGACAAGCGAAAACTCGAACAAGGCGGGGAAGTGAGTCGAAAGGACATGTTGAACGACAAACGCGGTATAGGCGCCCAACATCACCATCTCGCCATGGGCCATGTTGATGACTCGCATGACGCCAAACGTGATGGCGAGGCCGATCGCGGCGAGTAGAAGCACCGACCCCAACGACAGGCCGTACCAGACGTTCTGGACGGCGGACCAGAGCGCGAGCGTGCTGTCGATCCGTTTGACCTCGGCGAGCGCGTCGGCCTGGAGAGGACCGTTGGCATCCTCTGCAAAGGCCAGCAGGATTGAACGGGCTTGGCGATCGGCGCGGGCCGCGAGGACGGCAATGGCGTCCCGTTTCTTGTCGTTGGATTCGTCGCTGTTCAGAATGGCGGCGGCGCGGGCTTCGCGCATGGCGCGCGCGACGTCATCGTCGCGTTCCGCGGCAATGGCGGCGTCCAGCAGCGGCACGAATTCCGGATCCTGTGATTTCAGAACCGCCAGTGCCGCGACCAGTCGGTCGGCGCTGGAGTCGGCGCGCAGCTGCAGCCCACCGAGGCTGGTACGGATCAGGCCGCGCAGGCGGTTGTTGACCTTGATCTTCTTGGCGGCGCGACGTCCCACCGAGCCCAGTGACTGACCCGACACAGGGTCGGAGAGGTGAAACTCTTTGCCTTCCTTTTCCGCAATGACCACGGCGCCATCGGATTTGCGGGTGTAAAGTGAGCCGGCCGCGAGTGCTTGCAGTGCAGGAATGGCGGCGCTGTTGCCAGTTGCCGCGAGGGCCTCGACAGCCGCTGCCCGTTCCTTGAACCCGCCCTCCGCGAGGGCCTGTATTCTGGATTCCAGGCCCTCATCGGCCCGCACATCGCTGATGGCGCAGAAAGCGAGGACGCACAGGACGATCAGGGTCGGCACACGACACAAAGTCATCGGCAACAAAGGACGTCGCATCGGCATTGGGCGGGGCACCGGATCCGTGAGGGGCGGCGGTCCGGCGACCGTCGCCCCTCGATCAGATCAAAGACGTCAGCTTCCCTGGCCGCCGCACTTGCCCGTGGCAACGTTAAAGTTGCCGCAGGACATCGGCTTCACCCAGCTGCTGTACAAATCCTTTGAGCCGGGCAGGAAGTCGGACCACGCATCGCCCGGAACCAGGCCGGGCGTTTCCCAAACGGTCTCGAACTGACCGTCGTCCTGAACCTCGCCAATCAGCACCGGCTTGGTGATGTGATGATTGGGCATCATCGTGGAAAAACCGCCCGAAAGGTTCGGCACAGAGACGCCCACGATGCTGTCGATCACCATGTCCGGATCAGTTGATCCGGCGGCTTCGACGGCCTTCACCCACATGTTGAAGCCAATATAGTGGGCTTCCATCGGGTCGTTGGTCACCCGGTCCTCGTTCTTGGTGAAGGCGTGCCACGTGTCGATGAACTCCGCATTCTCGTCGGTGTCGACCGACATGAAGTAGTTCCATGCGGCCAGGTGCCCGACCAACGGCGCGGTGTCGATGCCTGCGAGTTCTTCCTCGCCAACGGAGAAGGCGATTACCGGAATGTCCTCGGCTTTGATGCCTTGGTTTCCGAGCTCTTTGTAAAACGGCACGTTGGCGTCGCCGTTGATGGTTGAGACCACCGCCGTCTTTTTACCGGCCGATCCGAACGCCGCGATGTCCGATACGATCGTCTGCCAGTCGGCATGGCCGAACGGCGTGTAGTTGATCATGATGTCTTCGTTCGCGACGCCCTTGGCCTTCAGGTATGTCTCGAGGATCTTGTTCGTGGTACGCGGATAGACATAATCCGTGCCCGCGAGAACCCAGCGCTCGACGCCCTCGGCCATCAGATAATCGACGGCGGGGATCGCCTGCTGGTTCGGTGCGGCGCCGGTGTAGAAGACGTTCCGCTGGCTTTCTTCGCCTTCATACTGAACGGGGTAGAAGAGCACGCTGTTCAGTTCTTCGAAGACAGGCAGGACAGACTTGCGGGACACTGATGTCCAGCAGCCGAAGACCACGTCTACCTCGTTGACGGAGATCAGTTCGCGCGCTTTCTCCGCGAACAACGGCCAATTGGAGGCCGGATCGACGACGACGGGCTCGAGTTGCTTGCCAAGCAGGCCGCCCTTCTTGTTCTGCTCCTCGATCAGCATCAGCATGACGTCTTTGAGCGTTGTCTCGCTGATGGCCATGGTCCCGGACAGGGAATGAAGCACACCGACTTTGATGGTATCGGCGGCCAGGGCGTTTGTGCCCAGCGCTACCGTTGCGACCATTGCGCCGGCCGCTAACACAGAGCGAATTCGGTCTTGCATGTGGGATCTCCCCGAGAATTGTTGCTGCACTGCAAGAGAGCATCGCAAGTTGCGGGCCAACAAGACCGCGCACTACCAAGGAAGGCAGGCTTATGCTTTGTTATTGCGATTGTTTTTCCGTCCACGCGAACAAACGGCTTGGCGTTGCGGCGCAAAAGAAAACAACGCTGGGGACGTCGTGGCGCACAATAATTAGTCTGGTGTGACCAAAAATTGGTCGTCTGGGCATGCGAAACCGGCGCCGGCGCTGGTAAGATCGCGTCGTGGCGATCGTCTGGTCTCCACCGAGGTTGTTGCTGCACACTCCAGCCTCGAGGCCCTCGCGTGCCCGATGGCATGCGAGGGCCTGGACCCTTCATCCAATTCCTCAGCTTAGGATCGAGAGCGGAATGTCCATCCGACGCCGCGTCCGATCGCGATGCCGACCAGTGCCCCCGCGACGGCGTCCGATGCCCAATGGATGGTCGCGGACACGCCGACCACCATGTAAAGCGCGAACGCCACGGCGACGATGCGGAGGCCACGGTGTTCACAGAAGAACAGTCCCGCCACCACCATGGCCACCACCGTCATCGCATGCCCGGACGGCCACCCTTCGATGACGCTGTCCCAGAGGCCTTCACCGGCAAGCCATCCGAACCGGAAGTCGGTACTGAAATCGACGCCGCCCAAGGTTTCGAACGGCTCCGGCGCGAGGCGGCCGGTAAAGGCCTTCAAAAGCGTCGAAAGCAGGAATGAAAAAACGACAGCGAGACCCATGGCGATCCCGGCGGCGCGCAGCCCAAGCTCGGGCCGGGCGCGCCCGAGCCCGAAGGCCACGACAGGCACCAGGACCGGCGCCGCTACTCCGGCCAGCGCGGCGCCCACGCCCAGATACTGAATGATGTCGGAAGTCCGGGCGAGCCGGCCCCATGCCCAGTCGATGCCGGTGAGCACAAGGACGACGGTCGAGATGACCGCCAGAGCGTGCAGCAAGAGGTTTGAGCCGGAAAAGGAGGCTAGCAGGCACCGCAAAACGGTTCGGTACAGCATGGCCGACCCGACGTCAGACGAACCGTCGTGGATGATTGCCGGGCCGGCTCACTCCAGCTCTTCGCCGTCGTAAAGGCCCCAGAAACCATCGCGCCTGACCCAGCCGTCATAGTCGTCGAGGTCGACCCGGCACCAGTTCGCGTTGCACTCGGCGACCCGAGCCACGATTCCGGCACCCAGTCGCGCCACGGCGGGCGCCTCCTCCGTCGGGTCGCGGCGCAGCGTGGTTTCGTCGGCGGTGACGATCAGCGACCGCTTCGATGAAAGCATGGCCCGGTGGACCCATCCTTCCGACCCTTCCCAGTCGCGGATCTTACGCCAGGTGTCGTATTCGGCGATGATCTCAACCGGCATGTAGCGTCGCCGAAAGACCCATTTCACCGGATACCGGACGCCGGGGCCGGCCCGAACGTTCACCTCGTCCGACCGCAGCGACACGAACCGGGGAACCGGCAGCGCGCCCTGGGCCTGTGCCGCACAGGTCGCAGGACCGATCATGGTGCAGATCATCAGGGCGGTCAGCAGCCAGGGTCGCCAACGATTCAGCATCTTCGCTCGGGTCGATCTCGATTCCGGTTGTCTGTTCCTTTATTGCGCCAGCCTGTATAAAACCGCAAGCGCTCGAGCGGGCTTCCAACCGAACCAAGACTCCGCAGCAGGAAACGTCCAAACGGGGCGGGCAGGCATGACTTCCAAAAAACCCATCGTTGCAGTCACCCGCAAGCTTCCGGACATCATCGAGACGCGCATGATGGAGCTGTTCGAGGCGCGGTTGAACCTGACCGACGACCCGCTAGGCCAGGCGGAGCTTGAGGCGGCTGTCCAGGAAGCCGACGTCTTGGTTCCCACGGTGACCGACCGGATCGATACCCAGCTGCTGTCAAAGGCCGGAGAACAACTCAAACTGATCGCGTCGTTTGGCACCGGCGTCGACCATATCGATTTCGCCGCGGCAAAAAAGCGCGGCATCGTCGTGACCAACACGCCGGACGTGCTGACCGAAGACACGGCGGACATGACCATGGCTCTGATCCTGGCGGTGCCCCGCCGGCTGGCCGAGGGCGAACGGCTTGTGCGCTCGGGCAACTGGTCCGGCTGGAGCCCGACCGGCATGCTGGGCCACCGGATCTGGGGCAAGCGGCTTGGCATTATCGGCATGGGCCGGATCGGTACCGCGGTTGCGCGGCGGGCCCGCGGCTTCGGACTCAGCGTGCACTATCATAATCGCCGCCGGGTGCCGGAATCGCTCGAGACCGAACTTGAGGCGACCTACTGGCAGAGCCTGGATCAGATGATCGCTCACATGGACATCATCTCGGTCAACTGCCCGCATACGCCGGCCACGTTCCACCTCCTCAACAAGCGACGTATCGACCTGATGAAACCGCACGCCTATATCGTCAACACCAGCCGCGGCGAGGTGATCGACGAATCGGCCCTGGTGCGCGCCTTGCACGAGGAAAAGATCTCGGGCGTGGGGCTGGATGTGTTCGAGCACGAACCGGCCATTAACCCCAAGCTGCTGCAGCTGGAAAATGTCGTGCTGCTGCCGCATATGGGCTCGGCCACCATCGAGGGCCGCGTCGACATGGGCGAGAAGGTGATCATCAATATCCGCGCCTTCGTCGACGGCCATTCGCCGCCCGACCGGGTCATCGATACGATGTTCTAAGGCCGAGTCCGCGAAGGTTTCGCGGTTGGAGGCGGCCGGCCCGCCTCTGGATCTGTTCAGGCCTCTATGCCCGTGATCGTCGGGCTTTCGCCGCAGAGCGCACAGGCCGGGTCGCGCTTCACGCGGATCTTGCGCATGGTCTGGTCCAAGGCGTCATAGAGTATCAGCTGGCCCACGAGACTGCTGCCCAGACCGAGCAACTCCTTGAGAACCTCGGTCGCCTGCATGGTCCCCAGCACCCCGGCAATGGAGCCGAAGATGCCGACGGTGTCGCACCGCGGGACCAGCGAGCTGTCAGGCGGCGTCGGAAAAACGCAGCGGTAACAGGGATTGCCGTCTTCATAGGCCCGGAAGGTGGTGAGCTGGCCCTCGAAGCGGACCAGGGCCGCGGTGACCAGGGGTTTCTTGAGTAAGTAGCAGGCGTCGTTGACGAGATAGCGGGAGGTGAAATTGTCGCTGCCGTCGACAATCAGGTCGTAGCCGCTCAGCAGGTCGAGTGCATTGCCGGCGGACAACCGCTCCCGGTGCCCGGTAATCTCGATGTCCGGATTCAGCGCCTCGACCTTCTCCACGGCGCTGGTCACCTTGGCGTCGCCCACATCGTCTGTTGTATGGATGATCTGCCGCTGAAGATTGGTCATGTCGACGACGTCGAAATCGACGATGCCCAGCTTTCCGATACCGGCCGCGGCGAGGTAGAGCAGCACCGGCGATCCCAGCCCGCCGGCGCCGACCACCAGCACCTTCGACTGCAGCAGCGTGAGCTGGCCTTCTTCGCCGACCTCGTCGAGAATCACATGGCGGGCGTAACGCTCAAGCTGGGCGTCCGTCAGCTCGTCCCCGGGCAGGCTCACCTTACAGTCCCTCAAAAAGCTGGGTTGAGAGGTAACGTTCGGCGAAGGAGGCCAGGATTGCAACGATCACCTTGCCCTCCATACCTGGCCGTGCGGCCAGTTCCACGGCCGCTGCCAGCGTCGCGCCTGACGAGATCCCGCAGGGAATTCCTTCCAGCCGGGCGAGTTTGCGGGCCATGGCAAAGGCCGTCTCGTTTGCGATCGGCACCACCTCGTCGATGACTTTCTGGTTCAGGATGGGCGGTACAAAGCCAGCGCCAATTCCTTCGATCCGGTGCGGGCCGGGCCGACCGCCCGAAAGGACGGCAGAATCCTCGGGCTCAACCGCAATCATCCGGATATCCGGGTTGTAGTCCTTGAGGGTTTCTCCGCAGCCGGTCAGGGTGCCGCCGGTGCCGACGCTGGCCACCACAATGTCGACCGCGCCGCCCGTATCGTTCCAGATTTCTTCCGCCGTGGTGGCCCGGTGGACGGCAGGATTGGCGGGGTTCTGGAACTGCTGTGGCATCACCGCATCGGGGATTTCCTTCAACAACTGGTCGGCACGGTCAATCGCGCCGCGCATGCCCTGGTTCGACGGCGTCAATTCCAGTTCGGCACCCAGCAGCTTCATCATCTTGCGGCGTTCCGTCGAGGCCGATTCCGGCATGGTGAGAATCAGCCGGTAACCCTTGGCGGCGCAGACGAAGGCAAGTGCAATGCCGGTGTTGCCGGACGTGGGTTCAACCAGGACGCTGCCGGGCCCGATGATGCCGTCACGCTCCATCGCCTCGACCATCTCGAGGCCGATCCTGTCCTTGACGGAGTGCATTGGATTGAAGAACTCGAGCTTGGCGCAAAGGTCGGCCTTCACGCCTTCGTCTTCGGCCAGCTTGGTCAGCCGCACGATTGGTGTGGCACCAATGGTGTCCAGGATGCTGTCATAGATTTTCCCGCGGAACGGGACGGTCGGGCTGCCGTCGCGCATGGGGTGATCAGATCATGAAGTCGAACTGGGATTGTGCCCGGCTTTCTACACCGGCCTCCCGCGCCCGACGGCACAGATCCTCGACGGTCGTGGCGTCGAGCCGGCGCATCGTCTCTTCTTCCAGCTCCTGCCACAGCGGACTCAACACCGCCAGGCCAAGATCCGATCCGGCCGGCTCTTCCAGCGGATCGTTGCGGCCCTCCTTGTCTTGCACGACACGCACGATGTCGCCGACCGTGATCTTGCGCCGTTCCCGCGCCAGCCGGTAACCGCCGCGCGGTCCGCGAACGCCGCGCAGGATGTTGGCGTGGACAAGCGCCTGCAGCGCCGGTTCAAGGTAACGGCGGGGAATTCCTTGGCGTTCCGCGATGTCCTTGCTTTGTACGGGCTCGTCCGCCGAATGATAGGCGATGTCCAGCACCGCCTCGATCGCGAACAGGAGCTTCTTGGACAGGCGCATGGCGGCTCACAACGACCCAGTGCCGGTGGATCCAAAGCCGCCTGCGCCCCGTTCGGTCGCATCGAGAACCTCCACCGTCATCCAGTCAGCCCGGGTGACCGGCGCGATCACCATTTGGGCGATCCGCATCCCACGGGATACGGTGAACGGGTCCGTCCCCAGATTGGCGAGGATCACCTTCACTTCACCGCGGTAATCGGCGTCGATCGTGCCGGGGGTATTCAGGCAGGTGATTCCGTGTTTGGCGGCCAGGCCTGATCGCGGCCGCACCTGGGCCTCGTAGCCGGGCGGCAGAGCCATGGCGAAGCCGGTGGGGATCATTGCGCGACCACCAGGCGACAGAACGACATCCACGTCCACCGCGGCCAGGATATCGGCGCCGGCGCTGTCGGGCGTGGCGTAGGCGGGCAGGGAGAGGTCGGCCCCGTGCGGCAGGCGCTGGATCGACACGGTAACCGGCGTCATTCGGCGGCGTCCTTGGCCAGGGCGGTTGCGATGCGCTGGGCGAGACGGTCGGCCACGGATCCCTTGCTCATCGCAGGCCAGTCCTCGGCGCCCTCCGCATCGATGACATGGACCGCGTTCCGCTCGCCACCGAAGGTGCCGGTTCCGGGTGAGACGTCATTGGCGACGATCCAGTCGCAGCCCTTGCGCCTGCGCTTGGCCGTGGCGTTGGCAACGACCTTTTCGGTTTCGGCGGCGAACCCGATCACCAGCGCTGGTCGCTTGTTTCCGGCATTCGACAGGGTCTTCAGGATATCGGGGTTCTCCACAAAGCTTAGGGTCGGGGGCGTGCTACCATCCTTCTTTTTGATCTTCTGGTCCGCCGCGGCGGCCACGCGCCAGTCGGCAACCGCAGCGGCGCAGACGGCCACGTCGACCGGCAGGGCGTCCTCGCAGGCGTTCAACATGTCCTGCGCCGTCTGAACCGACACCACCTGCACGCCGTTGGGGTCGGGTTGGTGCGTCGGACCCGACACAAGGACAGTTTCCGCGCCGAGCCGCGCAAGCGCGGCGGCAATGGCATGGCCCTGGCGACCGGAGGACCGGTTGCCGATGAATCGCACGGGATCGATCGGCTCGTGCGTCGGCCCGGACGTCACGAGCGCACGCACGCCGGCGAGTTGTCCTTGCGCCGCGGCGAAGTGCTGCTCCACCGCAGCCAGGATCGCGGCGGGTTCACTCATGCGGCCGAAACCGTACTCGCCGCACGCCATGTCGCCTTCGTCCGGCCCGACGAAGGTGACGCCGCGCGCGGCCAGGGTAGCGATGTTTGCTTGCGTGGCCGAGTGTTCCCACATCCGCACGTTCATAGCGGGCGCCGCCATGACCGGCTTGTCCGTGGCCAGCAGCGCGGTGGTCGCCAGGTCGTCGGCGAGACCGGCCGCCATTTTGGCCAGGATGTCCGCGCTGGCCGGCGCCACAACAACCAGATCGGCATCGCGGCTCAGCTGGATATGGCCCATCTCCGCCTCGTCGGTCAGCGAAAACAGCTCGCCGTAGACCTTGTCTTCGGTAATCGCCGACAACGACAACGGCGTGACAAACTCGCTACCCGCGCGGGTTAAAATGCAACGCACGGCGACACCGCGCTCCCTCAGGCGGCGGATCAACTCCAGCACCTTGTAGGCCGCAATGCCGCCGGAAACGATCAGAAGAACGCGATTTCCGTCCATCTGTGCTCCTGCCGGCTATTCACACGGGCGCACTGTATTTCGCCCGGCCGCCCGCTGCAAGCCGGGTATTTCCTCTGTAAAAAAGGGGCAGAAATCCGGGTGTTTCCGCCCCGGCGTCGACAACCGTCGTACCGGCGTTAGTCCATGAAAAGCGCTGCCAGGGCCAGGATCAGCGCCGTGACCGCCAGGGCAGTGACCGTCAGCATGGCGCCGGCGCCGGACTGCCGCCCGGCCGACCGCCGACGCATCGCCGAGACCGTATCGGGATGCAGCTTGAGCCCGCCCTCGGTCAGGGTCTTGGTCAAGGTTTCCGCCCGCGTGATCGCATCGGGCAGCCGTTCCAGGAGTTCGAGAATGTCACCGATCGTTTCGCGCAGGCGCGCCTCGGGGCCGCGATTGCGGATCATCCATTCTTCAATCAACGGCCTGGCCAGGAGCCAAATATTGACGCCGGGATTCAGCTTGCGACCCACCCCCTCGGCAACCAGCATGGACTTCTGCAGCAGCAGAAGCTCCGGCCGAGTCTCCATCTCGAAGTCCTCGGTGACCTGGAACAGCTGCGCCAGCAGGCGTCCGATCGAGATCTCTTCCAGCGGCCGTCCGTGCAACGGCTCACCGATGGATCGGACGGCCTGTTTGAAGGCATCGCGCGACTTGTGGCGTGGGACATAACCTGCTTCGAAATGCACGTCGGCGACCTGATCGTAGTCGCGATCCAGAAAACCGAGCAGCATGTCCGCCAGATAGTTCCGCGTTTTTTTGTCGACCCGTCCCATGATTCCGAAGTCAACCGGCGCAAGCAGGCCGTCCTCGGTGACGAACATGTTCCCGGGATGCATGTCGGCGTGGAAGAAACCGTCGCGGAAGACCTGCAGGAAAAAGATCTGCGCCGCCCGCGCCAGCAACCCGTCTATGTCGCAACCCGCCTCGTGAAGCGCATCCACGTCGTCAATGCGGATCCCGTGCACCCGTTCCAGTGTGAGGACCCGTCGACCCGTTCGCTCCCAGTCGATCACTGGAACCTGAAAACCGTCGTCGTCCGCCGTGTTCTCGGCCAACTCGGAGGCCGCCGCCGCTTCCAGCCGCAGGTCCATCTCGACGGCGACCCAGTCCTCGAACGTGTCCACGACAGCGACGGGGCGAAGCCGCCGCACGGCCGGAACGGTTCGCTCGGCTAGGTTGGCCAGCCAATAGAACAGGTCGATGTCCTTAGCGAACTGCTGCTCCACGTCCGGCCGCAGGATCTTGACCGCGACTTCTCGGCCGTCCGTCGTGACGGCGAAGTGCACCTGGGCAATCGATGCGGCCGCGACCGGCTCTTCCTCAAAGCTCTCGAACTGCTCTTCCAGCGGCGCGCCGAGATCGGTTTCCACCGTCGCTTTCGCCTCTTTGGTGGAGAAGGGCGGCAGACGGTCCTGCAACTCGCTCAGGTCCTCGGCCATCTGTTCGCCGATCAGATCGGAGCGTACCGACAATGCCTGACCCAGCTTGATGAAGGCCGGACCGAGCTCGGTGAGTGCTCCGGTGAGCCGCTGACCGGGCCGTCCGTCCGCCCGGCGCCGCGACAGCAGCCGTGCCGCGGCGGCCAGCGGTCGGGTTGGACCGAGCATTTCCAGTGGAAACAGCGCATCGTGACGCGCGAGGATCCGGGCGATCGCCAGCAGACGGACGATATTGGCGGCTGTGGTCAGCATGAGCCGGCGGTTACCTTAGTCACGACGAATACAAAAGGCGGACCGGGCGGGATCAGAGGCGCCAACCCGAGTGCAGGGCTGCGATGCCGCCTGACAGATTGCGATGATCGACCATCTCGAACCCAGCCGACTTCATGGACGCCGCCAGACGCCGCTGCTCCGGAAAGCGCCGGATGCTCTCGACAAGATAGACATAGGCGTCGCGGTCACGGGCGACGACCTGGCCCAGCGTCGGAAGGACGGAGAACGAGTACCGGTCATACAGTTGATCGAGCACAGGCAGAACGACGTGGGAGAACTCCAGGCAGAGAAAACGGCCGCCCGGCCGCAGAACGCGACGCGCCTCACGCAAGGCTTGATCGATGTCGGTGACGTTGCGCAATCCGAAGGCAATCGAATAGGCGTCGACAGCCGACGCCCCGATCGGCAGTTTTTCGGCATCGCCGACCACCCAGTCGACTCGATCCAGCTTGCCGGCATTGATTGCCCGGTCGCGCCCGTGCCGGACCATGGCATCGGTCAGGTCGCATACGGTGACGGAACCGCCGCCGGCGTTGAGAAATCGGAAGGCGATGTCGCCGGTTCCGCCCGCGACGTCGAGCAAATGCATGTCGCGGCGGGGCCTCAACCAATCGATCATCGCCGCCTTCCAAAGCCGGTGAATTCCACCCGACATGAGGTCGTTCATGAGATCGTAACGGTCAGCGACCGAGTCGAAGACGTCTCGGACCAGCCCCGGCTTGTCCTCCGCCTCGACCTCGCGAAAGCCGAAGCTCGCGGTATCTCTGTCACGCTGCGTGCTCATTGCGCCCGGACCATAGCGCGGCGGCGATACGGATGCTAGAACGCCGCCAATGCCCGAGTTGCCAGAAGTGGAAACGGTCTGTCGCGGCCTCAGGCCGCGGATAGTGGGACGCGCGCTGGCGTCGGTGAAGCAAAACAGACCCGATTTGCGCTTCCCATTTCCCGAGCGTTTCGCGGCCCGGCTGGAGGGCCGGCAGATCGTGTCGGTCGAGCGGCGCGCCAAATACATCCTGATCCGACTTGACGATGAATCCATCTGGCTGGTTCATCTGGGAATGTCCGGGCGATTCGTCGTCGACGGTCAGGGCGGTGCCGCGCGCTCGGGCCAGGCCGGTGCCGGTAACGGCTGGCGCTTCGACCACAAGCATGATCACTTGGTGGCGCGTCTGGACGATGGTGGGATTCTGATCTTCAACGATCCGAGACGGTTCGGATTCATGGATCTCTTTCCAGCCTCGACCATGGCCGAACATCCGCGCCTTGCGGAGTTGGGGCCGGAACCGCTGAGCGATGGATTCAACCCTGCTTATCTGGGCGTGGCGCTCAAGGGAAAGCGTACGCCCATCAAGGCTGCCTTGCTGGACCAGGAGGTGGTCGCCGGCCTCGGCAACATCTATGTGTGCGAGGCGCTCTGGCGGGCCAGCGTCTCGCCCCGCCGGATGGCGTCGAGCATTCCTGGCCGCCGCGCCGCGCGTTTGGTCGAGAACGTCAAGTCGGTTCTGCGGGACGCGATCCAGGCCGGCGGGTCATCGTTGCGCGATTTCGTGCAGGCGTCCGGTGAGCTCGGCTACTTTCAGCACAGCTGGCAGGTCTACGATCGGGAACAAGAACCCTGCGGGTTCGACGGCTGTTCCGGCCGGATCCGGCGCATCGTGCAGAGTGGACGCTCGACTTTCTATTGTGCAAAACACCAGAGATGATGATAAGAGCAACCGCCATGCGTGCATGGGTTGTTGCGTTTGCCCTGGGCGTGGGCTGCGTCTTCCCAGCCATGGCGCAGGAGTTCCTGTCCGGCTTCGCCGACGTACCGTTGATGCCCGGTCTGGTCATGGTCGAAGATGCGGGCATCGTGTTCGACTCCCCGGCCGGCCGGATCGTCGAGAGCTATGCGACCGGCGACGTCGATCGGGGATCGGTTGAGAGTTTTTATCGCAACACGCTGCCGGCCTTCGGCTGGACGATGCGTGAACCGCACCGTTTCGTCCGCGAGGAGGAAGCGCTCAGTCTGGATTTCTTTGGCGGCCCTGGCGGGCTGACCGTTCGATTCACCTTGGCGCCCGACTAGGGCCGGCGTCCGACGCGTGCGGGACCGCGGGGGCGTTTGAGGATTACCGAAGGAGCAGAAACAACGATGGCGTATGAGCACATCATCGTGGAGGTACGGGGCCCGGTCGGCCTGATCACACTCAACCGGCCGAAGGCGCTGAATGCGCTTTGCGCAGCGCTGATCAAGGAGTTGGGCCAGGCGCTGGACGATTTCGAGCAGAACGACGACATCGGTGCCGTCGTTTTGACCGGTTCCGAGAAAGCCTTTGCGGCCGGCGCCGATATCAAGGAGATGGCGGATCAGAGCTATATGGACGCCTATCTAAGCGACTTCATTACCCAGGGCTGGGAACGCGTTTCCACCATCCGCAAGCCGATCGTTGCCGCGGTGGCCGGCTATGCGCTGGGCGGGGGATGCGAGATGGCCATGATGTGCGACTTCATCATAGCGGCCGACACAGCCAAATTCGGCCAGCCTGAGATCACGCTGGGCACGATCCCGGGCGCGGGCGGTACCCAGCGGCTGCCCCGATATGTCGGCAAATCCAAAGCCATGGAAATGTGCCTGACGGGACGCATGATGGATGCCGAGGAGGCGGAACGGTCGGGGTTGGCGAGCCGGATCGTTCCGGCCGGCGAACTGATCGACGACGCGGTCAAGACGGCGACACGCATCGCCGACATGTCGCGCCCGATCGCTCTCATGGCCAAGGAATGTGTCGACCGGGCGTTCGAGACCACCCTCGGCGAGGGTATTCGTTTCGAACGCCGGATCTTCCATTCAACCTTCGCCACCGAGGACCAGAAAGAGGGCATGGCCGCGTTCGCGGAGAAGCGGCAGCCGAAGTTCAAGAATAGCTGAGGCAGGGCTTGATCCAAGCTTGACGCGCCTGCCGGACCGGCCTACAAACGCGCGGTTTTCGGCGCGCCGGACTGGCTAGGGCGCGCCCATTGTCAATCGAGATGTAGAGGAAAAAATGGCCAATACGGCGTCTGCAAAAAAGCGGATTCGTCAGACCGCCAAGCGGACCGAAGTCAACCGGAACCGCATGAGTCGGGTTCGGACTTTCGTCCGCAAAGTGGAAGAGGCGATTGCCAGCGGCGACAAGGCGGCGGCCGAAGCGGCCTACAAAGCGGCCATGCCGGAGATGCATCGCGGCGTGAGCAAAGGTGTGCTGCACCGAAATACGGTGGCCCGCAAACTGTCTCGTCTGGCCGGACACATCAAGGCCCTCTGACGGCGACCGTCCGGTCGCCACCCGCGCAAGGTCGCGCTTCACAGGCGCGGCCTTTTTTGCGTCCTAGGCCTTCTACACAGCCAAGGATGCGCCTTTGACGCGGGTGCGGTGATTCTGTCTGACGTGTCAACGAGATGACATTGTCAACAGAATTATTTCGGGAATTGTGGATTCCCCGGCTTGTCAGTGGCGTTAACCATAGTTAGAGTTGCATGCATAGCTTGCTGGTGACCACGTCTTTTCTTATCTTTCCCAAGTCCTTGGTAGTAACGAAAAGCAATGCTTTGCAACTCTTTCAATAATAAAGAAAAGATCGTTAGAGCATTTTGTTCTGAGCACTTCCAGTCAGATACGATGCGTTTCGCGGCCTCGCTCTACAAAGCGGATGGGGGCCGAAGTGAGTCTGTTGTGTCCAAGGGGTCGCGTCCACGCCCGCGCGCGGGTTGATGGATCGATACCCAGCGGTGGCGGCCGACGCACGTTAGGCGTCATGCCGTAACGTGTCGCACCCTGTCGCGGCATCCGATGCCAGCGCGGCGGTGGTCGGGGGACCAGAGGGGCAGAATGAGGTTTCGCCGTCTTCCTGGCAGGGAGGTGGCACGGGGTCTGTTTTTCCGACCGGCGAGACGCGGGTCGGATTTCGGGACCGGCCCGCCTGTGGCGGGACCGGGGGGAACATACCGGAGGCTGCGTCGGGGGGCGGCAAACGGTGCGTCTTGGGGTGTGGCGACATGGATCAAACGCTTGCCGCCCAATGGGCAAGAATTCGGGCAAGAATGCGGGCCGAGTTCGGGGAAACGGCCTATCGTAGCTGGCTGAAGCCGTTGACGCTGGACAGCGTCTTGAATGGCACCGTGCGCCTGCTGGTCCCGACGCGGTTCATGCGGACGTGGATCGAGTCGCAGTATTCCGAGCGTATTGGTGACCTCTGGCGGGCCGAGAACGCCAACGTCAAGTCAGTGGAGATCTCGCTAGCGGGCAACCGGGCGTGCAAGCCGGAACTGCCGGAGGTGGTGGAATCGCCCGCCGTGGCCGATGCCGAAATCTCAGCCCCTTTGGACAACCGGTTCACCTTCAACAATTTCGTCGTTGGCAAGCCGAACGAACTAGCCTTCGCCGCGGCACGGCGCGTCGGCGAGGCGGAGGCGGTACCGTTCAATCCGCTGTTCATGTTCGGCGGTGTGGGCCTAGGCAAGACCCACCTCATGCACGCAATCGCCTGGCAGATCCGTGAAACCATGCCGAACCGGCGGATAATCTATCTGTCGGCCGAGAAGTTCATGTACCAGTTCATTCGGGCGCTCCGATACAAGGACACCATGGCCTTCAAGGAGCAGTTCCGGTCGGTTGACGTGCTGATGATCGACGATGTTCAGTTCATCGCCGGCAAGGAAAACACCCAGGAGGAATTCTTCCACACCTTCAACGCGCTGGTGGACCAGAACCGCCAGGTGATCATCTCGGCGGACAAGTCGCCGGCCGAGCTCGAGGGTATTGAGGACCGGATGAAATCTCGACTGGGCTGGGGCCTGGTGGCGGAGCTGCATCCGACGACCTATGAGCTGCGCCTGGGCATTCTCCAGTCCAAGGCGGAGCAGATGGGGGCCGTCATCCCAATCAGGGTGCTGGAGTTCCTGGCGCACAAGATCACCTCGAATGTGCGCGAGCTGGAGGGGGCCCTGAACCGCATCGTCGCCTATGCCAATCTGGTCGGCCGGCCGATCAATCTGGACAATACCCAGGATGTGCTCCACGACCTGCTCCGGGCCAACGACCGTCGGATCACGATCGAGGAGATCCAGAAAAGGGTCGCCGAGCATTTCAATATCAAGCTGTCCGAAATGCACTCCTCCCGCCGCAGCCGGGCCATCGCCCGGCCCCGTCAGGTGGCGATGTATCTGGCAAAGCAGCTCACGGCCCGATCCCTCCCGGAGATTGGCCGAAAATTCGGCGGACGGGATCATACGACGGTCATGCATGCCGTCCGGAAGATCGAGGAGCTGCGTCAGACGGATGCCGGATTCGCCGAGGATGTGGAGCTTTTGCGGCGGATGCTGGAGGGTTAGCCCCCTTGCTTTAACCGGAGCTCGGCGACCGCCCACTAACCCTCGGATTTTGCGCACAAAAATCGGCTTCTGATACGGCCGATTTCGTGCCAAAAAACGTGCGTGCCGCGGTGCCGCATGCTATATTTCGGACCCGTCCGCGCCACTCGACGCGGGTCACCCTTTCGGACCGAATCAAGGCATCGCCTGAGCGGCGTGGGACGGATCGAACACCCCGGTTCAAGGGGCCGGATTTTGGCATTCTAGAGCGAACGCACATAAGAAAATGAAGCTGACGATTGAACGTGCCGCGCTGTTGAGCGCCCTCAGCCACGTACAGAGCGTCGTTGAACGGCGCAACACGATCCCCATCCTGGCCAACGTCCTGCTGGAGGCGGCCGACGACGGCCTGAGCCTGACGGCGACCGATATGGACATCGCGATCGTCGAGAAGGTCACAGCCAGCGTGGGCACGACAGGATCGACCACCGTCCCGGCGCACACGATCTACGACATCGTGCGCAAGCTGCCGGACGGGGCCCAGGTCGAGCTCGACAACGCCGGCGACGGCGACCAGCTGCAGCTGATGGCAGGCCGGTCGCGGTTTACCCTGCAGACGCTGCCAACGGCGGACTTTCCGGTCATGACCGGCGGAGACATGCCGTACGAGTTTTCCATGCCCGCAGAGGAACTGAAGGGCGTGATCGATCGTACGCGGTTCGCGATTTCCACCGAGGAAACCCGCTACTACCTGAACGGCATCTACCTGCACGCCAAGGAAGCCGACTCCCAGCCCGTCCTGCGGGCGGTGGCGACGGACGGCCATCGTCTGGCCCGGATGGAAATCGCCCTGCCGAGCGGCGCCAATGGCATGCCGGGCGTGATCGTGCCTCGAAAGACCATCGGCGAGTTGCGAAAGCTGGTGGACGAAATGGAGGGCGACGTCGAAATCGCACTGTCGGAGACCAAGGTTCGTTTTTCCCTGGGTGGCGCGGTGCTTACCTCGAAGCTGATCGACGGCACCTTCCCCGACTACGAGCGGGTGATCCCCGAAGGCAACGACAAGCTGTTAACGATCGAATGCGGGCAGTTTGCCGACGCGGTCGATCGTGTCGCCACGATCTCCACCGAGAAGTCCAGGGCGGTGAAGCTCAATATCGAGCAGAACGCCCTGACCTTGTCTGCCTCCAGTCCGGACAGCGGCACGGCGACCGAGGAGTTGCCCGTCGAATATGACAAGGACGGCATCGAAATCGGCTTCAACTCCCGTTATTTGCTGGACATCGCCAATCAGATCGGCGCCGGAACGGCAGAGTTTGCCATGGCTGATGCGGCTTCGCCGACGATCGTCCGCGACGTCGCGGACACGCGTGCGCTCTACGTGCTCATGCCGATGCGGGTTTGAGGG
>Ga0066187_1000073_pt1 | contig 47847 bp, 57 predicted proteins | sample WorMetexBAHAMAS1_FD_58706 | JGI IMG/M metagenome (GOLD analysis project Ga0066187, IMG submission 58706) | Marine gutless worms symbiont microbial communities from Max Planck institute for Marine Microbiology, Germany - Inanidrilus exumae... | ecosystem: Host-associated > Annelida > Digestive...
GCCGTAAGGGAAGGTGGCCGGACGGTGGGCGCTGGTGTGGTCAGTGAAATCATCGAGTAAAAAGTGAGATAGAATTCATGATAATGAATACCAAAATCAGAATCCGGCTCAAGGCGTACGATCACAAGCTGCTGGACCAGTCGGCAAGCGATATCGTCGATACGGCGAATAAAACCGGGGCCAAAGTCGTGGGACCGATTCCGTTACCCACACTGATTAATAAATATTGTGTATTGCGTTCGCCCCATGTTGACAAAAAGTCACGGGAGCAATTTGAGATGAGGACCCACAAGCGCCTGCTGGACATCATCGATCCCACACAGCAGACCGTGGATGCCCTGATGAAGCTGGATCTTTCACCGGGCGTTCACGTTGAGATCAAACTGTAGGAACTTTCTCTTCGCAAACTCTGACACATAGGAATATCTTGTAAAATGTGTAATGGACTGATCGGAAAAAAGCTGGGAATGACCAGTGTGTTTACCAATGAGGGACGATACGTTCCCGTTACCGTCATCCAGGCGGGACCCTGTGTGGTCACCCAAATCAAGACGGAAGCAACGGATGGGTATAACGCACTTCAGCTGGGATTTGGTGAAAAGAAAGAATCCCGCACCAACAAGCCTTTAAAGGGGCATTATAAAAAAAGCGGTGATGCGTGTTTTTCAGCACTGCGCGAGGTTCGGGTCAACGTACCATCCGATTTTAGCCTGGGGCAGGTTATTTCTGCAGATCTTTTTGCGGCAGGCGAAAAAGTGGACGTTACCGGAACGACCAAGGGACGGGGGTTTTCAGGCGTGATCAAACGCCATGGATTTCACGGTGGTAAGAAAACCCATGGGAGCCATAGCCACCGGATTCCGGGTTCCATCGGTTGCAGCGCATCCCCTGCAAAGGTGATCAAGGGAAAAAAGATGCCGGGTCAATATGGGAATGTGCGGAATACCACGAAAAATCTCGAGGTGGTGGACGTCCGAACCGATGATAACCTGGTTCTGATCAAAGGTGCCGTTCCCGGAAGCCCGTCCGGTTTGGTGGTGATCAACAAGCTGAAAAAGGCCTAGTAGACGTCAAGGGGCACGATTCGAGGCAGCGTGGTGATGCCGCCTTTACCGATAAGAATCTGGCACCCTGATCTGAAAGAGGAAAGAGATGGCAGTTATAGATGTGCTGAACAAACAAGCAGAGAAGATTTCGGAAACCGAACTGCCGGACGAGGTGTTCGGGGTGCCGATCAAGGGCAGCGTCCTGCACGAAGTGGTTACCATGCAGCTGGCATCCCGGCGATCGGGCACGGCTTCGGTAAAAAATCGAAGCGATGTGCGTGGAAGCGGGAAAAAACTCTTCCGACAAAAGGGCACCGGCAGGGCGCGCCGGGGTAACATCAAGTCCCCTCTTCTTCGTGGCGGCGGTGTTGCCTTCGGTCCGAAACCCAAATCCTACGCCTACAAAGTCCCCAAGAAGGTCAGAAAATTGGCTTTGAAAATGGCGCTTTCCAGCAAACTTCTGGAGAAGGACATCTTGGTGCTGGACCAGTTCGGTCTTGACCAGAAGAAAACCCGGGATTTTGTGGATGTGCTCGGCAAGCTGGGGATTGACAATGCACTCATCGTAACCGATGCAAAGGATGAGAACCTGGAATATTCCTCAAGGAATGTCCCGAATGTCAAGGTGCTGCGAACCGAAGGGCTCAATGTTTACGACATCCTGAAATATCGAAGCCTGGTGTTACTCGAACCTTCGATAAAACAGATTGAAGGGAGGCTGCTGGGATGATTGACCATGATATTATACTGCGTCCATTGCTGACGGAAAAAACCAATCTTCAGAAGGAATTGTACAACCAGATTTCATTTGAGGTGGACCGCAGGGCCAATAGCGTTCAGATCAAACGCGCCGTTGAAAACATATTCAATGTCAGGGTCGCCGGCGTTCGGACCATGCAGATCAAAGGAAAAGTCAAGAGAAGAGGACGCATCCTCGGGAAACGCAAGGATTGGAAAAAGGCCATCGTTAAATTGATGCCGGGCGACCGCATCGACTTTTTTGAAGGCGTTTAGCACTAACCCACTTTATCGTAAGAAGCAGGATTTACAATGGCTTTAAAAAAAGTACAACCGACATCTCCGGGCAGGCGGTTTCAGACCTACTCACAATTTGAAGAGATCACCCGTACCAAACCCGAAAAAAGTCTGCTCCGGACGATACGAAAAAAAGGCGGCCGGAATGTGACCGGACGGGTGACCGTGCGGCATCGCGGTGGCGGCCACCGGCGGCATTATCGGGTCATCGATTTCAAGCGGGACAAGATTGGCATCCCTGCCAAAGTGGCGTCCATTGAATACGATCCCAACCGAAGCGCGCGAATCGCGCTGTTGCATTACGCAGACGGGGAAAAACGATATATCCTGTGGCCGGTCAATTTGAATGTGGGGGACACCGTCATCGCAGGGCCCGAAGCCGATATCAAGCCTGGAAATGCCCTGCCCCTTAAGAATATCCCTCTGGGAACGCACATCCATAATATCGAACTGAGGATCGGTTGCGGCGGACAGACCGTGAGAAGTGCGGGAACGTTCGCCCAGCTGATGGCCAAAGAGGATCGTTATGCTCTGGTCAAGATGCCTTCCGGCGAGGTCCGGATGGTACTGCTGGCCTGCATGGCCACCATCGGGCAGATCGGAAACCTGATGCATGAAAACGTATCCCTTGGAAAAGCCGGCCGGAAAAGATGGCTCGGCAGAAGGCCCAGTGTGAGAGGTGTGGCCATGAATCCCGTGGACCATCCCATGGGGGGCGGCGAAGGCAGATCTTCCGGAGGCCGGCATCCCTGTTCACCCTGGGGCATGCCGACAAAGGGTTTTAAAACCCGGAACAAGAAGAAAAGCAGCAGCCGTTACATCGTTAAGAAACGGAAGTAAAAAGATAGGGAAAAGACCCTTTGGCCCGGCTGCCCATCAAGTGGCTGCGGGTTGAGCGGTAACCGTAAAATATAGCGACATCGCGGGAGAATTTATGCCACGGTCATTGAAGAAAGGTCCATTTGTCGACCAGAAGCTGATGAAAAAAGTGATGATGGCCCAGGAAATGAGGAGCAACCGGGTCATCAGAACATGGTCCAGACGTTCGACCATTATTCCTGAAATGGTGGGTATCACACTGGCCGTCCACAACGGGAAAAAATTTATCCCGGTGTTTGTTTCCGAGGATATGGTGGGTCACAAGCTTGGTGAGTTTTCGCCGACCCGAACCTATTACGGACACGTTTCCGATAGAAAATCGAAAATGAAGTCGCGATAACGTTGGAGAGAATGGAATGTCAGCAATAGAGGTCAAAGCTGTATTGAAATTTGTGCGAATCTCGCCCACGAAAGTTCGCAAATTAGTGGGTGCCGTAAAGGGCAAACCGGTTGAGACAGGGCTTGGCATCCTGAAGTTCATGCCCCAGAAGGCGGCCGGCATTGTGGAAAAGGTGGTGCGCAGCGCCCTGGCCAATGCCGACCAGAATCCGGACATCGACGTGGATTCCCTCGTGATTCGTAATATTGTTGCCGATCAGGGGCCGACCCTTAAGCGTTTCAGGGCACGGGCCCGGGGCAGGGGGACGCGGATATTGAAAAGAACGTCTCATATTACCGTAATTTTAGCTGAAGATTCGCTGTAAAGGGGGGAGTAAGGTTGGGTCAGAAAATAAATCCCATAGGGTTGAGACTGGGTATCGTCAAAACGTGGGAATCCCGGTGGTTTGCGGGAAAGGACTACGCTGATTATATCCTGGAAGACTACAAAATCCGGAACTTCTTGAAGAAAAAGTTGTTCCATGCCGGAATTTCGAAAATCGAGCTTGAAAGATCATCCAAAAGTGTCAGGCTTAGAATTTTTTCCGCCCGGCCGGGGATCATCATCGGAAAAAAAGGTTCTGAAATCGCTTTGCTCAAGAAAGACCTGGAGAAGATCACCGCTCACAAAGTGATGATCGACATTCAGGAGGTCCGGAAACCGGAAACAGATGCCCAATTGGTCGCGGAAAACATCGCGCTTCAAATCGTTCGGCGTGTTGCATTCCGGAGAGCCATGAAGCGGGGGATTCAGTCTGCCATCCGTTTCGGAGCAGAAGGGGTCAAAGTGATCTGCTCCGGAAGATTGGGAGGCGCAGAAATGGCAAGGACCGAGCAATACAGGGAAGGGCGGGTGCCCTTGCATACCCTCCGGGCGGACATCGATTACGGATTCACTGAAGCACAGACCACCTATGGAACGGTTGGCGTAAAGGTGTTTATATTTAAAGGCGAAATTTTGAAAAAGGATCCTGTGGGTGCCACCGGTTAGCCGTTGAAGGCAATACCACAATCTTTAAAATTTTGCATGCGGAGAGAAGTACATGCTGAGTCCTAAAAAAGTAAAATTCAGAAAGCAGCAAAAAGGTAAAATGAGGGGGGCGGCCTACCGCGGATCCCGTTTGAATTTTGGCGAGTTCGGCCTCCAGGCAACCGAGTGCGGTAAGATCTCCTCCAAACAGATCGAAGCCGCCCGTATCGCCATGACCCGCCATGTGAAAAGGGGGGGGAAAATGTGGATCCGGATCTTTCCGGACAAGCCGTTTACCAAAAAACCGGCTGAAGTCCGGATGGGCAAAGGAAAGGGGGCGCCTGAAGGATGGGTGGCCGTCATTCGTCCCGGACGGATTCTGTACGAGATGCAGGGCGTTCCGAGAGATCTGGCCAAGGAAGCGCTCCGGCTGGCGGCACATAAACTCCCGGTGAAGACCCGATTCATCGAAAGGGGGATTGTGTGATGAAAGCCGACGAGATCAGGGAATTGAGTGAAGAAGAGAGACGGGCAAAGGTTGCTGAAATGAAGGAAGAGTTGTTTAACCTGCGTTTTCAGCATGAAATCGGACAGTTGGAGAATCCCCAGAAGATTAAACAGGTCAAAAGAGATATCGCCCGGGTGAAAACCATTATCAGCGAATCCGCTTAGACCGGTTCGATCGATCACTTAATAAAACGAGAAGAATATGCAGGGTATGAAAACTAGAGGAAAAAGACAGGTGCTCGGGACAGTGGTCAGCGATAAGATGGATAAAACCGTCACGGTCATGGTTGAGAGACTGGTGAAACACCAATTGTATAAAAAGTATGTCCGCAGACGGGCCAAGTTCGCTGCACACGACGAACAGAATGCCTGCCGGATAGGCGACAAAGTCCTCATCACCGAATCAAGGCCATTGAGCAGAACCAAGAAATGGCGGGTCAGCAAAATCGTTGAAAAAGCGATTTAGCCAGACCGATACCTAGGAAAGTTACACGAGATGATTCAGGCAGAAACGAAACTGACGGTAGCAGATAATTCGGGAGCCAAGGTCCTTTACTGCATCAAGGTACTGGGCGGCTCGAGGCGGCGCTACGCGCGGGTCGGCGACATCATCGTCGTCTCCGTCAAAGAGGCGATTCCCAATGCCAAGGTCAAAAAGGGTGATGTGATGAAGGCCGTGGTCGTAAGGACGAAAAAAGAGCTAAAAAGGCCCGACGGCTCCTATATCCGGTTCGATGACAATTCGGCCGTGTTGATCAATGCCCAACGGGAACCGGTGGGAACGCGCATCTTCGGCCCGGTTGCCAGGGAGCTCCGAGCCAAGCGGTTTATGAAAATAATTTCACTGGCGCCTGAGGTGTTATAGCCCAATCGGGAAAATACGGGCTGTCCATGGGAGATATATCCGATGATTCGAAGTAAATGCCATTTAAGAAAAGATGACAAGGTAAAGGTCATTGCCGGTAAGGACAAGGGGAAAATCGGTAAAGTTCTGCGGGTGATCCGCAAGGATAACCGGGTGCTTGTCGAAAATATCAATATGGTCAAACGGCACTCCAAACCCAGCGCCACAAACCGGCAGGGGGGGATCGTCGAGGGAGAAGCGCCAATCCACTGGGCAAACATCATGTTGATGTGCAACAAGTGCGTCAAACCGGTACGGGTCAAGATGCAGCGCCTTGAGGATGGGAAAAAAGTGCGTGTCTGCAGGGAATGCAGCGAGATCATGGATGCCTAGCATTCAGGCAGGAGATTTGGCCGCTTTTGCGGGTGATGAATCGATCCGAGGGAACGATAATGACACAATTAAAAACGGTTTATGAGAATGAAGTAATACCGAAGCTGAGGGAAACCTTCGGGTACAGCAATATCATGCAGGTCCCCAAATTGAAGAAAGTCGTATTGAATATGGGGATCGGCGAGGCCATCCATAACATCAAGCTGCTCGATTCGGCTGTGGAAGAGTTGAAGCTGATCGCCGGTCAGAAGCCGGTGATTACCCGGGCCAAACGATCCATTGCGGCGTTCAAGCTTCGGGAGGGAATGCCCATCGGGTGCATGGTCACGTTAAGACGGGAACGGATGTGGGATTTTGTATATAAACTGGTGAATATCGCCCTTGCCAGGGTCCGGGATTTCAGGGGTATTTCCAGCAAGGCATTTGACGGGCAGGGGAACTACAGCCTGGGGATTAAAGAGCATATCATCTTTCCCGAGATCGATATCGATAAGATCGACCGGATCAAGGGACTCAATATCTCCATCGTGACTACGGCCAAAAATGACGACGAGGGCCGGGCGCTTTTGAAACTGCTTGGAATGCCGTTCAAGACACGGTAGTTGATCGTCGGTCCTTGAATTTCAAGGCCGATGCGATAAGGAGGACGATTTGGCAAAGAAAGCCCTGAAAATGAAGGCAGTACGGAAACCCAAGTTCGCTGTGCGGGCGTATAACCGATGTCCCATGTGCGGAAGACCCCGGGCGTTCATGAGAAAGTTCGGGATTTGTCGTATCTGTTTTCGCAATCTTGCATCACAGGGTCGTCTGCCGGGGGTTGTCAAATCCAGCTGGTAAGATGACCGTTGATTTACCGTACAACATCCGGTTTTTTCAAAACCGGATGTCAAGCGCGATGGTTCATGGATTTAGGAGAATAAAATGTCGATGAGTGATCCCATAGCGGACATGCTGACCCGCATCCGAAATGCCGCCAAGGCCAAGCTGAACAGTGCGGACATTCCCGGGTCCAAATTAAAAACAGAAATTGCCAGAGTACTTAAAAGCGAAGGATTTGTCAGGAACTATAAGTTCATCGAAGACAACAAGCAGGGAATTCTGCGCATCTATTTGAAATACGGCGATGATAACAGCAGTGCGATGTTGGGACTGAGACGGATCAGCAAACCCAGCCGCAGGGTTTATGTCAGGAGCGATGATGTAAAACCGGTATTGAACGGCATGGGTATCGCCGTGCTGTCCACCTCAAGCGGTGTCATGACAGATAAACAGGCCCGTAAAAAGAATGTGGGGGGGGAAATCCTCTGCCACGTTTGGTAATCCTGGCCCGGGTCGGCGGGATCCGAAAGCGGTTCCCGAAATAATGAGTAAATATATCGATAAATGAAGTTGCGGCGGCGGTTCGGAAGAGATGATCTGCCTTCGATACGATCGATAGCCCGATTCAAAAATATTGAACGGGAACGGAAAACAAGGAGTTTGGCATGTCTCGAGTCGGCAAGAAACCGATCACGATACCTGAAAAGGCGACGGTAACATATAAGGACAGACACTTGACCGTGAAGGGAGACAAGGGAACCCTTGCACGGGATATTCATCAAGCGGTTGACCTGACAGTGGAAGACGGTGTTATCCGGGTAACCCCGATCAAGGACGACAAACCCAGCCGTGCCCTCCAGGGGATGACGCGAAGTCTGGTCGCCAATATGATCACCGGTGTCTCCGAAGGTTTCCAACGGGTCTTGGAGATCAACGGTATCGGATATCGGGCCACTGTCAGCGGGAAAACCATGGTCCTGAACCTCGGCTATTCACAGCCGGTGAATTTCGACATTCCCGAAGGCATTGCAGCGGAAGTGGACAAGAACAACGTGATCAAGCTGACGGGGATCGACAAGGAGCTTTTGGGTCACACGGCTGCAGCCATTCGCAGACTCCGTCCTCCGGAGCCGTACAAGGGCAAGGGAATCAAATACGCCGAAGAGCGAATCAGGCGCAAGGCAGGTAAAACCGGGACCAAGTAATCGATAAAAAGAGGCAGGTAACGAAAAATGGGGGCTTTGAGTTCAAAAGCGCAAGCGCGAAACAAAAGAAAGAAAAGAATCAGAAAACGATTGATCGGTACGGAACAGCGTCCGAGGTTGAGTGTGTTCCGAAGTGCCCGTCATATTTACGCGCAGGTGATCGATGATACCAGCGGGCATACATTGGTGGCTGCTTCCAGTCTGGATAAAGCGGTGAAAGAACACCCGAAGTTTGAGAGCAAAAGGGAGACCGCTAACTTTGTCGGAAAACTGGTTGCAAAAAGGGCAGTCGAAAAGGGTCTCAAGCAAGTCGTATTCGACAGGAACGGTTTTTTGTATCATGGCAGGGTCAAAGCGGTGTCGGATGGTGCTCGTGAGGCGGGGTTGATTTTTTAGGATCGATTTCGAACATAAGGAGGCAGGCGGTTGTTCAAGCAAGATACAGATGAAAACCAGTTAATTGACAAGGTTGTTTATATCAACCGTGTGGCCAAGGTGGTAAAGGGTGGCCGGAGATTCAGCTTCAGCGCCATCGTGGTGGTCGGCGACGGTGAAGGAAGCGTCGGGTACGGACTGGGGAAAGCCGGCGAGGTTCCCGAGGCGATCCGCAAAGGGGTGGAAAAAGCCAAGAAATCGATGGTGAAGGTGCCGCTTGTGGAAGGGACGATCCCCTACGAAACCATCGGTAGATACGGTGCCGGAAAGGTTCTGCTCAAGCCCGCATCAGAGGGAACGGGCCTTATTGCCGGAGGTGCCGTGCGCGCCGTTCTCGAAGCGGTGGGCATTCAGAATATTCTGACCAAATGCATGGGGTCCCACAACCCTCACAATGTGGTTAAGGCAACTTTAGAGGGACTTTCCGGTCTGCAGAGCCGTGAACAGGTCGCTGCACGGCGGGGTCTCAAGCCGGAAGATCTTTAAAATTGGAATTCGGATCCGCTGTATGACGAACAGCGGTTCAATGAGGATAGCGCAATGGCGGGAAAAGTGAAAGTAACCCTTGTAAAAAGCATGATCGGCAGGCCGGAAAAACATCGCCGGGTTTTGCGGGGTATGGGGCTGACCAAAATGCATAAAACGGTTGAACTGCAGGATACCCCTTCAATCCGTGGCATGATCAATATCGTGTCCCATCTCGTAAAAGCAGAGGAGGGTAGTGATGAAGCTTAATGAACTGTCTCCGGCACCCGGATCGAAAAAGGCGAGAAAACGCCTGGGCCGTGGCGTTGGATCCGGATGGGGATGTACGGCCGGAAGGGGCGCCAAAGGGCACAACAGTCGTTCCGGAGGTGGGGTCCGTCCCGGATTCGAAGGCGGACAGATGCCCATTCACCGCCGTTTGCCCAAACGCGGTTTTACCAACATTTTCAAGAAAAAGATCTCCATCGTGAATATCAGGGATCTTGCGAGATTTGAAAGCGGCGCAGTCGTGGATGAAGCGGCGCTTGTCAAAGCCGGTCTGGTTAAGGGAATCCGTGACGGCATCAAGCTTCTCGCCAATGGTGAGATCTCCCATCCATTGAATGTCAAACTGGATTTCGTCAGCAGTGGTGCTAAGGAAAAGATTGAGGCTGCGGGCGGGAGTGTAGAGGTGGCCGGCAAATGATCGGGGGCGGATTTGGCAACATATTCAAGATCCCGGAGCTGAAAAAGCGCATATTTTATACGCTGGCGCTTCTGGTGGTCTATCGCATCGGCGTACAGATCCCAACTCCTGGTATCGACGCTGCGGCCCTGGCTTCTTTTTTCGAAAAAGCGAAAGAGGGGCTGCTCGGACTCTTCAATATGTTTTCCGGGGGGGCGCTGGAACAGATGTCTGTATTTGCGCTTGGCATCATGCCCTATATCAGCGCTTCTATCATACTTCAGCTCTTGACCGTCACGATTCCACACCTGGAGCGTTTGTCCAAGGAGGGGGAGCAGGGGCGGAAAAAGATCACCCAGTATACACGGTATGGAACGGTGGTACTGAGCATCATCCAGGGTTTCGGCATCAGCGTCGGCCTTGAAAGCATGACCTCTCCTGGAGGGGCTCCCATCGTGATTACCCCCGGCTGGGGGTTCCGCCTGATGACGGTGATTACCCTGACGGCGGGAACGGCCTTTATCATGTGGCTCGGGGAACAGATCACTGAAAGAGGGATCGGCAACGGGATATCACTCATCATTTTTGCCGGTATCGTCGTGAGAATGCCCGCTGCCATCAGTAACACCTTCAGATTGCTCTCCACAGGAGAGATGGGGATTTTTCCGGTGGTGTTGCTCGTGCTCTTCATGGTGGCAGTGGTGGCGTTTATCATCTATGTGGAGACGGGACAGCGCCGCATTCCCGTACAATACGCCAAACGCGTCGTGGGACGTAAAATGTACGGCGGGCAGAGCACCCACCTGCCTTTGAAGATCAATACCTCCGGCGTGATACCTCCGATATTTGCATCCTCTATCATCATGTTTCCGGCGACCATCGCCAGCTTCATCACCGTTTCGTGGATGCAGGACATCGCCAATGCCATCCGTCCCGGCAATCTTTGGTACGAATTGCTTTTTGTAGGGTTTATCTTTTTCTTTTGCTATTTCTATACGGCTGTCACTTTCAATCCGACCGATGTAGCGGACAATATGAAAAAGCAGGGAGGATATATTCCCGGAATCCGTCCGGGGAAACGGACTGCGGACTACATTGACAGGGTCCTGACCCGGATTACCTTAGGGGGCGCCATTTACGTTTCGGCCGTTTGTGTGCTTCCATCCATTTTAATGACCAATTTCAATGTTCCGTTCTATTTTGGCGGGACTGCCCTTCTTATTGTAGTGGGAGTGGCAATAGATACAATTTCTCAAATCGAGTCCCATATGCTGAGCCGGCATTACGAGGGATTTCTCAAGAAGGGCGGCGCACGAATAAAGGGTCGACGTTAAGGGGATCAACAACCACAGGCGCGGATGGGAGACGACGGATGCCGAAAGAAGAGGCGATAAAAGTTGAGGGGACGGTACTGGAAACATTGCCCAACGCCATGTTCAAGGTGGAACTGGAAAATAAACACCAGGTGCTTGCTCATATATCGGGGAAAATGCGGATGCACTTTATCAAGATCCTGCCCGGTGACAAAGTGACGGTTGAACTATCCCCCTACGATCTGAGCCGGGGAAGAATTACGTATCGGTCCAAGTGATAACGGACAGCTCCGGGCGCATCATCATGGGTATCGATGAAAGCGGGTTTCTCCGCTAATCGGAGTCATGATTTAGCCAACGTTGCTCGAAGAGTGAAACAGGGAGTTAACAATGAAAGTCAGGGCATCGGTAAAAAAGATTTGCAACAAGTGCAAGGTGGTTCGCAGAAAAGGGATTATCAGAGTGATCTGCGAAAATAAACGACACAATCAGAGGCAGGGATAGAGGAGGCTGTACTTTGGCTAGAATCGCTGGCGTAGATTTGCCCAAAAACAAGCGGATTGAAATAGGCCTGACCTATATTTATGGCATTGGCCGGTCGATGTCTCGGGAGATCCTTTCCAAATTGAACATCGATATGGATACCAAAACCGACGCCTTGACCGAATCCGAGGTCAACAACATTCGCAAGGTGATCGACAATGAGTACAAGGTTGAAGGAGAACTGCGTACCACCGTATCCATGAATATCAAAAGGTTGATGGACCTGGGCTGCTACCGGGGATTGCGTCATCGCAGATCGCTACCGGTCAGAGGCCAGAGGACCAGCACCAATGCACGTACGCGTAAAGGCCCCAAAAAGGCCGCTATCAAGAAAAAGGCGCAGGCAGGAAAGAAATAAAAGCGCCTCACCCACAAACTAATGCAATACAGGAACTGGATGCATGGCTAAGAAGAAAACCAGAACCAGGAAAAGAGAGAAAAAGAACATTCCCAATGGAATCGTTCATATCCAATCGACTTTCAACAATACGATCGTGACCGTGACGGACCCGGGTGGCAATGTGGTTGCCTGGTCCAGTTCCGGGGTACAGGGATTCAAAGGTTCCAGGAAGAGCACACCCTTTGCTTCCCAGTTGGCAGCGGAAGATGCTGCGAAAAAAGCGATGGAGCACGGCATGCGGAATGTCGAGGTGTATGTGAAGGGACCGGGATCTGGCCGGGAATCCGCTCTTCGATCTCTTCAGGCGGCGGGCTTCAACGTCACCATGATCAAGGATGTCACCCCGATACCGCACAACGGTTGCCGGCCGCCGAAGCGGAGACGGGTATAAGGCGATATTGAAAACAACGGGAGCATGGGGAGGATCAATTCTTTCCATGGCCTCTTGGTTTTAAATTTAAGTCAGTTAATGACCTATTCAAAGGGAGGAAGACTTGGCACGTTATACAGGCTCGGTTTGCCGGTTATGCCGGAGGGAGAACATGAAGTTGTTCCTGAAGGGCGACCGCTGTTATTCCGATAAATGCGCATTCGACAGGCGATCCTATCCACCGGGAGACCACGGGCAACGCCGGGGGCGGAAAATTTCCGACTACGGGCTGCAGCTTCGTGAAAAACAGAAGGTCAAACGGATGTATGGAGTTTCCGAAAAGCAGTTTCGTCTGTTCTTTAAAAGAGCGGACAAGAAAAGAGGTGTTACGGGAACCAATCTTCTGGTGATGCTCGAAAGCCGTTTGGATAATGTTGTTTATCGGTTGGGTTTTGCCAATTCACGGAATCAGGGGCGCCATTTTGTCCGCCATTGTCATTTTTTGGTGAATGGTAAAAAGGTCAATATCCCTTCCTACCAGATCAAAGTCGGTGATGTGATCGAATTGAGGGAGAAAAGCCGGGAGAAGCAGGAATTCGCGGATTCATTGGACGCGGTGGTCCGGAGAGGCGTTCCACAATGGCTTGAATTGGAAAAGGATGCGAAAAAGGGAATGGTGAAAAATCTCCCGGTTCGCGAAGACCTTACAATGCCGATGCAGGAACAACTCATTGTCGAACTTTATTCCAAGTAATACGGGTGTATGATTGACGGGCTGTCTTAAAGGGCGCGCGGTTCATTGCGGTTGCCTGTCTTGACACCTGAAACGGAGAATAAATATGTCATCGAATGAATTGATGTACCTCAATTGGCAGCAAATGATCAAACCGAAGAAAGTTCAGGTTACCAGTACGCCGACATACGGCAAGTTTGTTTGCGAACCGCTGGAAAGAGGGTATGGCATCACTATCGGCAATTCTCTCAGGCGGATCTTGTTGTCGTCCCTTTACGGGTCGGCGATCACTTCCGTCAAATTCGATTCCGTTATGCATGAATTCAGCGCCATACCGGGCGTTTTTGAAGATGTTTCGGAAATACTGCTGAACTTGAAAGAGGTGCGTTTCGGTGTTTCGGAAAAAGCGCATCAGACGGTCCGTATTGAAGCCACCGAAGAGGGCATGGTCACGGCGGGAGATATCATTTGCGATGAAGGGAAATGTGAGGTGCTCAATCCCGGCCTTCATATTGCGACGCTTTCCGAAAAAGCAGAGCTGATCATGGAAATGACCGTCAAGGTCGGCAAAGGATATTCCCTGTCCGAAGCCAATAAAGATGAAGACGCACCGGTGGGCACCATCCCCATCGATGCAGTTTTTTCACCCATCAAACGGGTCGTGTATGTGGTAGGAAATGCCCGGGTCGGGCAGAAAACCGACTATGATAAATTAACGCTCGAGGTCTGGACCGACGGCAGTATTCTGCCGGAGGATGCGGTTGCGTATGCCAGCAAAATCCTGAAGGAACAGATGCAGATCTTTATCAATTTTGACGAGGATCTCGAACCTGAAGTAACGGACAAGACCGATGAAGGTGAACCTCAGACTTTCAACGAGAACCTGTACCGAAGCGTTGATGAACTAGAACTATCCGTCCGAAGTGCCAACTGCCTGAAAAATGCCGATATTACAAAGATTTATCAACTGGTCGCCAAAACAGAAGCAGAGATGCTGAAGACAAAAAATTTCGGCAGAAAATCCCTGAACGAGATCAAGGAGGTCCTGTCAGAAATGGATCTTTCTCTCGGCATAAAGCTCGATGGATTTGTACCTCCCAGTGAGGATGTTGAAGAAGGAGAGGAACCGGATAAATGAGACACCGAAAAACGGGCAGAAAGCTAAATAGAAACAGCAGCCATAGAAAAGCCATGTTTCGGAACATGGTCACGTCATTGTTTAAATACGATAAAATCCAGACGACCGATGCCAAGGCAAAGGAACTCAGGATTATAGCCGATAAAATGGTGACCCTCGCCAAACGGGGAGACCTTCATGCCAGGCGGCAGGCACTTTCCGTCATTCGGGAAAAGGAAGTGGTTCACAAACTGTTTGACGAGGCAAAAGAGAGATTTGGTGGTTCTGCAGGCGGATATACCCGAATTATAAAAATCGGACACCGTCCCGGTGATGCCGCACCCATCAGCCTTATAGAACTGATTACCACCGATGGCGGAAAGAAGAAGAAAAAGCCGGCCAAGAAAAAGACCCAACCCAAGGCGAAGCCGGCAAAAGCTGTTGAGGCTCCAAAACCGGTAGAAGAGGAAACAAAAGCTTCGACCGAATCGGTTGAGACTCCGGAGACCGAAGCGGTAGCTGAAGAAAAAGCGGAAGCATCACCGGCTGCAGAAGATGGTCCGCAAAGCGATTCTGAAACTTCGGAAGAGAGCGGGGAAGCGGCAGCGGGCCAGGACGAGGATGCGGATGCCCCGGCCGCCGAAGAAGACAAAAAGCCATCTGATACCTAAGCGCAGGGAGTATTTGATGGGTACGGACCAAAAGCCTTGCCGTGTTCGGCAGGGCTTTTTTGCCTTTGACACGGGTGGTGATTCCTCGGAAATTCAGGGGGGCGTAAAAATCGTAAACCTTCTCCAATTCTGCTGTTGATGCGTTTTTCCACAATCTGGAACGAAACATTTTTTCCTTGACAAAAGAGTGGGTAGCTGCAAAATAGCTATAAATAGTCTTTGGGGAATGAATGGTGTTTATTTAATTAAGGGATCTGGTATCTCGGAACAAAAGGAGGCGCAGATGAGAGGAAGAAACGTATGGGTTCTAGCAGCAATCTGTCTGGTCAGTTTGGGGTTGATAATCAGTCCGGCGATGGCCAAGAAGCCTTCACTGGACAAATGGAAACCGAGTTTTGATCCTAAGACTGCGAAGTACAAACTCATCGTATCCAATGTGTCCCATCCGGTCATCAAGGGTGTCTACACCGGTTTCGCCATTCGGGATGAACTGTGGAAACGGACAAACGGGCAAATCTACCTGGATTACAAGCCTTTCTCCATGCTAGGCGGAGAGGTCGAAGTCCTGAACCAGCTGCAGATGGGCGCCATCCAGGGAATGGGTGTAAGTTCGGTGGCCGCGACCAATCTGGGTCCCCGGTTCGGTCTTGTAAATCTGCCTTTTCTGATCAATTCGTTTGAAAAACTCGATAAGTTTGCCAAAAGCGGCAAGCTTTTCGATCACTTCATGATGGCCATGGACCATCAGGGAATCATGGGCATCGACATTACCGGTTACGGCAACTACGGCTGGGCCACCACCAAGCCGGTCCGTTCCCTCGAAGATGCCAGGAAGCAAAAATTCCGGACCGCTGAAGCCGCTGTGAATCAGCTGGTGTACAAACAATGGGGCATCAACCCGGTTGCCATGCCCTGGCCGGATGTTCCCGTTGCCCTGAAACAGGGTGTGATCGACGGCCTGGATCATACCCCCATGGTTTGCAACATCACCAAAAAATTTGAGGTGGCGAAATATTACACCTACGTCAATTACGCCCAGGGCCTTTTTATCTGGATCTTCAACAAGGCATGGTTTAACAAGCTGCCGGCCGATCTTCAGAAGACATTCGTTATGACCGTGAAAGATGTCTGTGCCGATATCCGTTCCCAGACCCAGCAACAGGAGATCGACCAGATCGCCAAAGCCAAAGCCGCCGGGATTGAATTTATCACCCTTCCCGATGGGGATATGTCCAAGTTGAAAAGCCTGGGAAATGCCGCCCATGTCAAATATGCCGCCGAAATCAACAAAGTCTACCCCGGCGACAAGTATCAACCGGCAAATTTTCTCAAGGAAGTTCAGGATTTTATCGGCTATAAGCCGTAATTGCCGATGCTATTGAATGAAGGGGGCTTTGTTCTCACGAAAGCCCCCTTTCTTTTGTGCCGTCGGCGTAACCCGCTGAGTTTGTTCCGCCCTTTTATATGCGGATCTGAAAGATTCTAACGAGGTTGTGGCAAATGGTTGGAAAATTATTCAAAGGCCTGGATAAAATACTGACATTCTTTGAAGAATGGACACTCTTCATCACCGTTATGGTGGCGCTTGTTGCACTGTTTGTAAATGTGGTGCTTCGGTATGGCTTCAATTATTCCCTGGCCTGGTCCGAAGAACTGGTAAGGGAGGTGATCATCTACACTACCTTTATCGGGTGCAGCGTGGCTGTAAAGAACCGGTCCATGATCAAAATCGACGCTTCGGTCCAGATATTTCCAAAACTGAAAATCCCCCTCACCTTTTTTAGCAACACGGTCACACTGATTTTTTCCTTTATGATGATCTACTATGGCTACCTCATGATGATGCTTCAGCTGAGAACAAATCAGAAAACCATCATCATGCAGATTCCGCTAGTCTATCTTTACGCCATACTACCGATCATGGGGACCTTGATGTTGTGCCGGGTTTTGCAGGTTTTTTACGAAGATATCACGGCCCTTCGGACCGCCGGAAAAGAGGAATCATAGCTCAAATGAGCCAGTTTTTAAAACGTCCCAGTTTGTTCAAGATCAAAATGGGAAGTTTTGAAATTGGTCTAAAAAACAATGACTTGGCTGGTTATGCCGGCCACGGAGATTTTGGTTTAGGAGATCCGCTTCATGGAAACTAGCCATGTTATCATTCTGGCGATCCTATTGGGATGTATGGCGACGTATATACCGGTGTTTATGTGCCTTTTTTTCACATCGGTCCTCGGCTTTCTGTTTTTCACCGACCTTCCCCTGCTGCTGCTCGCCCAGAGCATTTTCAGGAGTATGGATAATTTCGCACTGGTGGTTGTGCTATTTTTCATCCTTTGCGGCAATATCATGACCGCCGGGTCAATCGTTGAAAAGCTGATAAAAGTAGCGAATGTGCTGGTGAGCTGGATGCCAGGAGGGCTGGGAATGGCCGGTGTATTGGCCTGCGGACTGTTCGGCGCCATATCCGGATCCACGGTTGCCACCGTGGTAGCGCTCGGTGGGTTTATGATTCCGGCGCTTCTAGACAATGGATATCCGGAAAAGTATACCATGGGCCTGATGACCACATCTCCCAACCTGGGCGTGATCATCCCTCCCAGCATCGGGATGATCCTTTACAGCATGATCAGCAACGTATCCCTGGAGGGATTGTTTCTGACCGGATTTGTTCCAGGCGTCCTGATCATGTTCCTCACCTGTCTCTACTCCTACCTGATGTTTCGGAAAAAAACCGACATCGTGCGGTTTCCCCTTCCCAAGATGGGTGAAACCTTTGTCGTTTTAAAAGAGGGATTTTGGTCCCTCATGCTGCCGGTGATCATTTTCGGTGGTATTTTTTCCGGTGCTTTTACTGCCAATGAGGCGGCGGTCGTGGCCAGCGTATACGCCTTTTTCGTTGAAATTGTTATCCACAGAACCCTTAAGCTCAAAGAAGTCAAGAAAATCACTGTCAACAGTGCCGTGACTTCCGCGACACTGCTTATCATCGTGGCGGGTGCGACCTGCTTCGGGCGCCTGCTGACTTTGGAGGACATCCCCGGCGCCATCACGGAAGCCGTCCTCTCCACCATTACATCGCCGGTCATCTTTTTGCTGGCCATGAACTGTCTGCTGCTCATCGTCGGCATGTTCATGGATATTATCTCCGCAACGATGATCCTGGGGCCGGTATTTCTGCCCATGCTGGATGCGTTCAATATCAGTTGGATGCATTTCGGATTGATTATGACCGTCAACCTCGCTATCGGCTATTGTACGCCTCCCATGGGGGTCAGTCTGTATATTACGGGGGCTATTGCCAACCGGGACATCATCTATGTGTCGAAGGCGGTGATGCCCTTTATCGCTATTCAGATCGCTGTGTTGATGTTGATGACCTATATGCCCGACCTGGTGCTTTGGCTGCCGAAACTTATGGGTTTTCTCGAATAATCATCCGGTCGTCCGTTTCTCAGAGCCGGCTGCTTATCCCGGGGTCAATGGAAGCAATCGATGACCGGCTTGGCGACGGGGGGAACAGTATGGCGAACGATCTTATGGTAAAGGCCCTTCGCTACCGTTGGGTCATATTCTGGATTCTGGCGACCGGCTACATTCTTGTATATTTTCATCGTCTTTGCCCGGCTGTCGTCGCCGTCGATATGATGCGGGACCTTGCGGCAGGCGGCACGCTTTTGGGCCTTCTTGGCTCGGCCTATTTCTATCCTTATGCCGTCATGCAGCTCCCGGCGGGCCTGCTCGCCGATTCCTGGGGACCGCGCCGAACCATCACCCTTTTTTTTATCGTGGCTTTTGCCGGCTCCCTTATACTGGGATTCGCCCCTACGGTGTTCTGGGCCGTGGTGGGGCGAACCCTCGTGGGACTGGGGGTTTCCATGCTTTTTGTGCCCACGATGAAAATACTGGCCGAGTGGTTCAAAACCACCGAATTCGCATTCATGACCGGTATTCTCATGGCCATGGGTGGTATCGGCTCCCTCACCGCGGCGACCCCCCTCGCATTTCTCAGTGCCCGGGTGGGGTGGAGATGGTCCTTTGTGGCCGTGGGGATTTTTACCCTGCTGCTGGGAATTTTCGTGTGGGTTTTCGTACGGGACCGGCCGGGCGATAAAGGATGGCCCTCCCCTGCTGGCACGCCGCCGGCCGCCGCATCCCCCCTAAGCCTTGCCGAGGGATTTGTTAAGGTAATTCGAACAGCTCATTTCTGGCCCCTTGCCATCTGGTTTTTCTTTGATTGCGCCATATTTTTCTCTTTTGGCGGATTGTGGGGTGGTCCCTATCTGATCCAGGTTTACGGGTTGAGCAAGGCGGAGTCGGGGCAGATTCTTTCGATGCTGGCCATGGGGATGATCGTGGGAAGTCCCCTGTTAAGCTATGTCTCCAATCGTCTGTTCAAGGCCCGGAAGCCGGTCATTTTGATATGTAGTATGGTGGTTCTCGGTCTCACTGCACTTCTGGCCTTTCGTACAGCAGGTTTGTCCATACCGATGCTATACGGTATTTGTTTCGGCTTGGGGGTTTTCTCAAGTGCAGTTGTCGTGATCGGGTTCACTGCGTCGAAAGAACTTTTTCCGGTCCAGATCGCTGGAACAGCTGTAGGTCTGGTCAACCTCTTCCCCTTTGCGGGGGGGGCACTGGCTCAGCCTTTTCTGGGCTATCTGCTGGAAAGCATGGGACGAACGGAAGGTCGTTTTACCTTAGCGGGATACCAGCACGCCTTTTTGGCCCTGTTTGTCTTTGCGTTACTGGCAATGGTGTCCAGCGCGTTCCTTAAGGAGACATTAAAGAAGGAATGAAGATCAATATCGTCAAACGCAGAATCATGTGGGGGGATCTGGATGCCCTGGGAATCGTGTTTTACCCCCGGTATTACGAATGGATCGACGGGTGCAGCCACCTGTTCTTCGACGCCCTCGGCCTCAACCTCGTGGATCTAAGCCGGGAGCGGTCTTTGCTATTCGGCCTGGTGGAGACCTCTTGCCGATATTTCAGCCCCGGCCGGTATCACTCAAAGATCCGGATCGAAACCCGGATTGACAGGTTGCGGAAAAAAACGGTTGTATTTCAACATGATATCTTCCAGGACGACACAGACGCCCGCATGGTACAGGGCGCGGAGAAGCGGATCTGCATGGATGTCAACGATCCGGACTCAATTCGGGCGGTGGACATTCCCCGGGATATCTTCACCCTTTTCGAAGAGGCGATGGGTTCCCAATGAGCCATGGGCCACCCGGCGGTCATGTGCCCCAGAAAGGATATAAGATGCACGAAAGAAGGTATCCCAAAGAGGTGATTCTGAAATCCGGTGAAGAGGTGGTGCTGAAAATTATGGAACCGTTGGATCAAAAGGCGCTTTGCGGATTCTACAAGGAATTGAAGCCATCCATCCTCTGGTACATGAAGGAGAATCCCTGCAACGAAGGAGTGGTCGCCAAGTGGATCAAAAACCAATCGGCGAATCGGGCTTTCTCCACGCTGGCCGTTTATGAAGAGCGGATTGTCGCCCATGCCGCATTGTTGATGCGGCCCCAGGGCGGGAGACGGCATGTCGGACGCCTTCGCGTTTATGTGGCAAACGAGTTTCGGCGCAAGCAGCTGGGTACCTGGATGGTTTTTGATTTGATTCGGTATGCCATGGACCGGGGTCTTGAGATGATCCGGACCGATCTGGTCGTGGGTGTGGATGATCTTGCGATCAAAGCGGTTCGAAAACTGGATTTCGTCACCGAGGGGGTCATACGGGACTATGTAAGGGATGAAAAGGGCAACCGTTACGATTATCAGATCATGATCAAGCAGCTGCACAGCGACTGGGGTGAATTCTGACATAACGGCTATGGAGAATCCATGCAAAGAGAGGTTGGAGTGGTCTACCGGTAAAGATGCGATCGCCATATGTTCTTACTGCCGACCGGAGATGATGGCGGCGCTTTCCATGGAAAAATCCTTTTCGGGGTTTGCCAATTACCAGCCAATCGTATCCTCAAAGGGGAGTCTGGTAAAGGCCGCCGCGGAGCCAGATGCCAACGTGACCCTTGCGGTTGCAAGGGATCGAAGCATTGTCGGGTTTGCCGTTTTGCGCCACCCCGGGGTGTCGGAACGGTGGCATCGGGTGGGTGACGGGGTGATGATGGAGGTCTCCGTCATAGAGATCAGCCGGCCATGGCGATCAAAAGGGATTTCCAGAAAATTGCTTCGCTGCCTGGTCGACCAACCCGCTCAGGCCCTGCATATATACTATATGGTGGGTTATTCATGGACCTGGGATCTCGCCGGTACGGGTCTTACCCCCATTGGATATCGAAACATGATGATTAGTTTGTTTTCAGGACAGGGATTTCGGACGTATCAGACCAACGAACCCAATATCATGATGCGGCCGGAGAATCTCTTCATGGCGAAAATCGGTGCCGATATTCCGGAGGAGGTTGTGCGGCAGTTCAAACTGGTGCGTTTTGATATGGACCGCTGACGGTTCAAAGCAGACGGATGCCACTACCGCTTTTAGACGCAATTTAGGCCGCCTCTTCCCTGCAATATGGTAAATTGACCCCTAACCACTGGCCAAATGGAGGAATCATGAAGCTTAAACAGATTGCCGTGTCCATCGAGAACTCTCCCAGGAGATTGTTCGAGGTCACGGAGGCACTCGGCAACGCAGGCATCAATCTCAGAGCCTTGAATCTTGTGGATACGGGGCTTTTCGGACAACTCCGGCTCCTGGTATCGGATCTTGCACACACCCGGCGGATTCTGATGGAGATGCACATCCCCGCCCAGGTGAATGAAGTCGTTGCAGTCGAGATCGAGGATAAACCCGGTAGTCTTTCCGAACTGCTCGAACATCTCGTGGAAGCGGGGATTGTCGTAAAATATACGTATGCCTATGCGCGGATGGCATCCGGCTCCGCCATCATGATATTCCGATTTAGCGACAACGACCAGGCGATATCCATTCTTCGAGAAAGGGACGTGACAATCCTCGATGCCGAAGCTTTCGGTATTCTTGATACCGAAACCTGACATGAAATCGAAATCCCACAGGGTAGATAGAAGCCGGACCGATGCGTCGAACCCAGCAACCGGCGTGCCGGAATACTTTACCGCCAGTGCGGATCCGGAGCTGCGGCAGGATCGATACCGGGCGTTTCTGGAGTTTCTTCCGGATCCAGTGTTCGTCTTTAACCTAGACAATACGGTCTCCTATCTCAATCCGGCTTTTGAGCAGGTTTTCGGTTGGACCCTAAAGGAATGGAAAGGAAAACAGATTCCATTCATCCCGAAAGCCCTGGAAAAAGACGTACGCGCCGGCGTTCAGCGCCTGTTCAGGGAGAAGGTGCTCCACGGATTTGAAACCCAGCGCCTCACCCGGGACGGTCGCCTCCTCGACGTGTTGATCGATGCCGCTGTATTTTATGACGAGAACGATCAGGCCGTTGGGAAGGTGGTGACCTATCGGGATATCACCCGCCAAAAACGGATGGACCGCAGCAGCCAGGCGCTGTTTCGCATCGCCAAAGCATTGTATCAGTTCAGGGGACTTGACAAACGGCTCGATTTCATCACCCGGGAGCTTCAGAAGCTGATGGCGGTCGGGGGTGCGTTGGTGATCCTCATCGACGAGGAAGCAAAGGAGCTTTTCTTCCGTGCGGCGGCCTATGACGACACGGAGGCGGAACGAAGGTACAAGGAAACAAGATATCCGTTAAATGAGGGTGTGGCAGGGGAAGTGCTGAGAACCGGAAAGCCGATGATCGTTCCCGACTATTACAACAGTCCCTATTCCCTGGAGAAGATAGACCGGCGCACGGGATCCAAAACGAGCAACATGCTCCAGGTGCCGATGATGACTGAGAAGCGCATGATCGGCACCCTCTGTGTTGTCAACAAAAGGGAAGGAGACTTTGATCAAACCGATGTCAACCTGCTCAGCACTGTCGCCAGCATTGTCGCACTGCCCATCGTCAATGCCCGGATCAACGAGCAGCTTGAAAAATCCTACGCGGCGGTCAAAAGCCTCAACCGGGCCAAGGATCGGGTCATCCATCACCTGTCCCACGAATTGAAGACACCCGTAGCGGTCCTGGATGCCTCCCTGAATCTTTTGGGCAAAAAGCTTCGGAAAGCTGGGGAGACGGGGGGGGATCGGATTCTCGAGAGGGCCCGACGGAACTTGCATCGCATTCTGGATATGCAGTACGAGATACAGGACATTCTGCGGGACCAGAATTACACCAGCTACCGCCTCCTGAACAAGCTGCTGGATGCCTGCACCGACGAAATCGAGATGCTGGTGGCCCAGAACATCGGCGAAGAAGCAATGCTGGACCGTATCCGGCATTCCATCAAAGAGATCTTCGGCCCGGAAAATGCCCTTTCGGTTACGGTTCGGTTGGATCGGTTTGTGATGAAAAAGCTTGGGGAGATACGCTCCTATTTTGCCCATCGTAATTGCCGGCTGGTTGAGGAGATATTGGAAGTCGCATCCATTCGGATACCGGAGGATGTGCTGGATAAGGTTATCGAGGGGCTGGTCCGCAATGCGTTTGAGAATACACCGAACGGAGGCGAGATCGTTGTGGCGGTCTCAGGCGGCAAGGGTTGTGTGTCGCTGACCGTTTCGGATTCAGGTGTCGGTATCACCGATGAGAACCAGAGGTTGATTTTCGAGAATTATTTTACATCCTATGAAACCATGCAGTATTCCTCAGGCCAGCCGTTTGAATTCGGGGCCGGGGGCAAAGGTTTTGATCTCTTGAGGATGAAGATTTTTTCGGAACGGTACCACTTCGATATCGGGATGGTGTCACAACGGTGCCGGCATCTCTCTAAAACGGATTCCATATGCCCGGGAGACGTCACAACCTGTGGCCATATTAACGATCCCTCCGACTGCTCTGAATCGGGCGGCACAGCGGTGACCGTTACCTTTCCCACCGCAGAACGCCTGGATTCGGGGGATTGGGAAAACGGTGTTTGCATCTTATAAAGAAACCGGAAACAGACGATGAATATTTTTCGTAAGAAAAAGAGTAAGAAAATTGAGGCGGTAGAAACTCCGGCACCCGTTTCGGCTGGTTCGGACCCGTTTTTCAGGGAAGTCAATATCGAGTTTCTGATCCATGAGCTGAAAGATCCCATCGCCATTGTGGAGACCGGATTGAGGACCCTGCTGGAGCGGCGGGATAAGTACGGCGAATTGACACAGAAACAGGAAAAAACGCTTCAGCGGTCCCTGCGCAATTCCAAGAAAGCGCGCGGTATGCTCAGTAATCTGCTCGAAATTGGGCGTTCCCAGTCGGGTTGTTTTACCGCATGCAGATTCCATCCGGCCGAAGCCACATACCGTGCCTTGTCGGAAGCCCTGGAAACCATAGCCTGGAAAGCCTATGAGGAGTTCTGTCAGTATGAGAAAAGACCCGATGCCATCGCATTTTTGTCACGTAGCGGCATCTTCCTGGAGATTCCACGGCAAGCCGGGGAGATTGAGATGGTGCAGGATGAAACCAAATTCTGCCAGATTGTAGGGAACCTGATCAAAAACGCCCTGCACCATCGCAACAAGGAGATGCAGATCCGGTTGGTGGAAAGGGGAGAATACTTCACAGTCGAAGTTACGGACGATGGACCCGGCATCGACGTGGAACATCACCAGATGATTTTTGAGCGGTACTACCGTCTGGATGAATGCGTCATCACCCCCCGGAACGGTCATGGACTGGGACTGGCCGGGGCCAGAATCCTGGCCAGGTGCATGGGCGGGGATATCGACGTTCAGAGTGAAAAGGGCAGGGGATCCACTTTCAGGCTCAAAATGCCGCTGACAATGGACTCCCCATAAGCATCATCGGTAAAAAAACCTCCGGTACAGCCGGAGCGCGTTGAATATACAAACCTATTTACTTGAGAACCAAGGAGGACCCGGATGGCTGACAACGAATCTTATTTAAAGGGCAAGCGAATTCTTGCGGTAGATGATGAAGAGGATATCCTTGAAACCATAGAGGACATTCTTGAAGATGCGGATGTGGACCGGGCCAAGGACTATGAAAGCGCTTCTTTGAAAATCCGGGAGAACTTGTACGATCTGGCCATTCTGGACATAATGGGGGTCGACGGGCTGAAACTGCTGGAGGAGGCGGTGGCCCGGAATATTCCGACGGTGATGCTGACCGCCCATGCCATCAATCCGGAGACCCTCATGGAGTCGATCCGAAAAGGAGCGATCTCCTATCTGCCCAAGGAGACCCTGGCCGATCTGGATGACCTGCTGTGTGAATTGTTGGCAGCAAGGGAAAAGGGGAATCCGCCCTGGAAACTCCTATTCGAAAAACTGGGGGATTATTTCGATGAACGGTTCGGTTCGGACTGGAAAGACCGGGACCGGGCATTCTGGTCCGAGTTTGACCGATCCTATCAGGTGGGCCGGGGTATTCAGGAGCGGCTCAAACATGACGACCGGGTGCGTGACAAAGGTTTTTAGGCCCATCAAAGCCCCAGCGGCATGAAGGCGGCTGATGCCGCGCTTCTGACCACCATGTTGATGGCCCGGTTGGTGCGATCCTCCTGGATCCGGGCCATCATGTCTTGAACGGCAATCATTTTTCCGAAAAGTCTTTCGAAACTGAGATTTTCCACATCTCCCTCACGGCCGTTGGTGAGAAGGTACAGTTTTCCTTCCCGATCCCGGCGGTTGCTCAATCGCCAGACGAGAATTTCAAGGTTTCGTGCACTGTTGTACAGCTTCTGCTGGTCCAGGGAATCGATAATAAAAAATTCCTCCTGGTAGTTATAGGACTCACGGATCATCTCCACCAAACCCGCCATGAGCGCCAGCACCCGGTCCCCCTCGAATCGGTCATCAAAGCAAAGCTCCAGTGCGTCGATGCCGGTTTTCCCCTCCAACTCCTCGAATTTCAGGGGGCTTTCGGATTGAAAAACCTGATCCATTCGCAGGGTCACCGTCTGCCCCGGGGATCTGGACAGATGGACCGGGTTCCGCTTGTAGAGTTTTGGCATCAGGGTTTTCATCAACCGGGCCATCTCGAGGAGATGGGCGTCCGCCACCAGATCGGTGTCCGATTTTGCAATATGTTTGTAGTGGTAGGGACGTCCGCCACAGGCAAAAAACAAAAGAATCAGCATGGTGGTCACCACCGGCAGGAGGTATCCCTGTCTTGGAATTGGCGGCCGGGTTGATACCCGTTCCCTCCGGCCGCTACTCATCAGGTTTTTCCAGCCTTTCACGACTGTAGGTGTTGACAAGCGCTTTTACGACCGAGTGGACCAGCGTGGCGAGGGGAATGGCGAAAAACAGCCCCCAGATGCCCCACAACCCGCCAAAGAGCAGTACGGCCACAATGATGGCGATGGGATGCAGGTTGACGACACCGGACAAAAGAAGCGGCACCAGCAGGTTTCCGTCCAGGGCCTGAATGATGCTGTAGGCGATCATGGTGTAGGCAAATTGGGAGGAAAGCCCCCATTGGTAATAGGCGATAAATCCCACCGGCAAAAACATGATGGTGGCGCCGATATAGGGGATGAGAACGGACAGTCCGACAAACAGGGAAAGCAATACGGCGAATTTAAGATCCAGTATCATAAAGGTTATCCAGGTCACGCTCCAGACAATGAGAATTTCCCATATCTTGCCCCGGATATAGTTCACCACCTGTTCATTGACCTCCTGCCATACGGTGGTCGCCAGCGTGCGGTGATCCGGCAGAAAACCCTTGCTCCAGTTGATGATCATCTCCTTGTCCTTTAAGAAAAAAAAGACCAGCAGGGGGACCAGGATCAGGTAAACGATAATGGTGATGACGCCGCGAACCGATGCCAGGGAGAGGGAAAGCAGACGCTGGGCGGCCACCGTGAGCTGGGTTCCCATGGCACTGATGAACTGCTGGACCTGGGACTGGGACACCAGGTCGGGATACCGTTCGGGCAGCCGCATCATCTCATTCTGCCCTTTTGCGATCATCGACGGCAGATCCTGGATAAATTGCCCGATTTGCCGGGATAAAAGCGGCAGGAGCCAGACCAGCAGAATTGCCAGGCACGCCATGAAAAAGATAAACACGACCAGAACCGCCACTTTCCGGGGAACCTTCAACCGTATCAGCCAGCCCACCATACCTTCCAGAAGAAATGCAATGACGACGGCAGCCAATACCGGAGCCAGCATGGTGCCGAAGTAAAGCACGAACAGAAACCCGGAAATCAAAATCAGACCCAGTATGATCACCTGGGGGTTTGAAAAGTATCGGTCAATCCATGTCCGTATCAGGTTAACCATTTCGCACCTTGATAAAATTCAATAAATATAGATACTTGCTATCAGAATCAGAAATCATCGTGACTATACCATAATTGTGCGTAAATCGAAATTTATAATCATCATCCGGTTTTTAATAGTTTTGGTTAGAATGCTGCCATGATTTGGTATTCCCAGGCTGAGACAAACGCTGGGAATAATGATGATGATACGTAATCAACTTTGAGTTATTATTTCTCCTTCAATATCAATTGTTTACATTTTAATTTGATTATGTTTAAATTTTGAAAATCTGTCACATGATCGGTTTCTTAAACCTTATGTTTAAGTGGAGGTATCTATGGGTGTCGCGGAGTCAACCGGGTATTGCGTCAACTGCGAACAGGCCGTATTGATTCGCGCAAAGACGCCGAAACATATATTGCATCTCATACTGTCCATCCTGACCTCAGGATTATGGCTTATAATATGGGCCGTACTGTTATTCAAAGAAAAAGAGTGGTTATGCTCCCACTGCGGCCAGCCTGCTATAGAGCAAGAACCCGGGAAAGAGATCAAAGTCTGCGAAGGATGCGGAACGAAAAATCGGCCAATCGACTACCTATGTAAAGATTGCGGCAGGCCTCTGTAACCGCTGGGATTTCCGACGTAAGTAAGTTCTTTTTGCCAGTGGATAAAACCGAATGGTGAAATTCTAAGAGTGGAGATCATTACCTACTATAGATATGAAAGGTCGAGAATAGCAGGAGATAAAAGCGGGAAGATTAAATAAACTGAAACTTCTTTAAGCTGGCTCGTTCATCTTGATATATTGTCAATTATCCCTGAAATGAAACAAAGGGATGAAAGGCTCCTCAGCCTTATGGGTCTTTTGTGCCATGCTCCAGCTTCAACCTCATCTGCAGCGTTCCTTCTCCATCATACAGTTTGAGTACATCGTCTTGCAAGGTCAAGGTGAAACATTCTTCAGTGATGTAGCCGGTCCGGTTCCAGCGCACGCAGAATTGCTCGCGTTCAAAGCGCCAGGTGCCCGTCGTTTGCCCGGGATATCGAGTGCGCCTCCAGGGGAAAGTGATACGGTGAAACGGTGATCTTGCGTTTCGACCAGGGAGGGGGGCGTCAAGCCTGTTGCCGAAAGGGGGCCGCTAGCCAGCAGAGAAGCCCGGTAATCGGCCGTGATACGTCGGCCCGGATCTACGTCCAGGCTTGGGTTGTCGCCGATGTCGGGTACCCCGCCGGCGTCCAGGATCATCCACAACAGTCGTCCGAGCTGGCCCTGGATGTTGGTATTTACTCGGTGCACGATCACCAGGTCCTGGGAGGGCATAACGTTGAAAAGTGCATCCCCAGGCCGCTGTGACCGAAGATCCGGCGTTTTACATGAATATTGGGATAGGGCCCGCCGTCCTGGCTCGTGCGCCACATGCAGCCATAGCCGAGGTAGGCATTGATAGTCGAATGGGTGGCCGTGCTCTCCCGCACCCAGGCGGATGGAACGATGATGTGATCCTGCCAGCGCCCCTTTCGCAGGTAGAGCAGCCCGAAGCGGGCCAGGTCCCGCGAGGACATTCGCAGGCCATAGTAGGGGTGGATCGAATCCTCGCCGCCCTCGTACCAGCCATCGGAGACCTGTAAGTCTTCCATGCCAGGGGACGGGCAATGCGGCGCGAGAGGGCGTCGAAGATGTCCTCACGGGTCTGCTGCCGGAAGACGGCACCCACCACGTTGAAGTCCCAGTTGTTGTAATAGTAAAAATTCCCGGGCGCATGACTGTGGCGGGGAGGGCGGAGGGCCTTCATCGACGGGGCTTCCCCCAGGGCCGGATGGTAGATGCCCGATCGAGACTTGAGCAGGTCGAACAGCCTGGCCTTTTTTTCCATCGGGGACAGGGCGGGCGGGCTGTCGTCGATGCCCAGACCCGCCATGGTTGCGGAAGGGTCGATACATCCCTTGGCGGCGTAGATACCCACCAGCGCACTCATAATGGGTTTGCGCATGCTGTGGATCAGAAACTTGCGGGCCACATCGCCCCAGGCGTCCACCACCAGGTCGTCCTTGACAATCATCATAGCGGCCGTGCCGATGGTTTGGGAATAGTCCCGGGCGGCTTTTAGTTTGGCTGAAGAGAATCCGAGCAGTTCCGGCCGTTCGACCTGTTGCCATGTGTGGTCGGGATAGAGATCAGCTCCAGTGTTGACCTCACGGCGGATCGTGAACAAGGAACCCACCTCGAAGGGGATCCAGTGGCTCTGGGAACGATTTTGAATCTCTCTGTGGGTCCCTGCATCCGCAACCCGCAGGCGCCAGCGGTAGGAACCCTGCGGCACCAGGATTCCTCCGGGAATCGTGTGCTCCAGCATATCCCGGACGTAGCCGGTGGCGTAAACCCGGCCGCCGGCACGTTTATTGATTTCCAGCCGGTAGTACAGGGGACTGTCTACATCCAGAGTGCGCCATGAGAAGGTGGGGCCTGGCGAGCGCAGCACGGTATGTGCGGCCGGCTTGAATGAGGTGGTGTCCGGCAGGGGCAGCCGGGTCACCGCGGTCTGGATGTCCGTGGCCGTCGCATTTCCCCTGGGCGTGGCCACGGTGAAGACATAGTTGCCGATCTTGGGTGGGCCGGGCAGGCGCAGCCAGAATTGTCTGAACTGGGGGAAGTAGCGGAAATCCGCCTTGTCAAAGGACAGGGGGCCATCCGGCCCCTTCACGCTGATATCCTTTACAGCACCGGGCAGGCGGCCCGCAAAGCCCTTGCCAAGGGAAGTATCAAGGTAGGTGTTGACCGTTCCGCGGGGCTCGTGCACGTGGTGGACCGCTGCGGTGAAGGGGATGCGCCAAGGGGTCTCGATCTCGGCGACGTGGTTCAGGAATGCCACGGCAAAGGGCGACGCCAACAGGTCCCCCGCACCGAGATCGAAAGGTGCGCTGGCCCCGTCGCTGTTGGCCAGCATGATGAAGGTCTCACGGGTGGCGGGCACCTTCACGATCAATGAGGAATAGGCCCCGGGCGCATAGCCATAATGCCAGCTCAGCCATTGGCCCTGATGCTCTTGCACGAACCAGCCCAGGCCATAGGGCAAGCGTTGGCCGCTGTCCGATACGGCCGGTGTGAACATCGCCTCCCTGGAGGTGGCGGATAAAAGGTGGTCATTATCCATGGCCGCGTCGAACTTGGCCAGGTCGAGCACCGTGGACACCATTCCGGCAGCGGCCGAAAGCTGCGTGCGGTAGGATGAGGGAACGAACCGCCCCCCTTCGCTCATGCGGTAATATTTGGCCCGTTCGGCCAGGATCCGGTCTGTCTGGGCGGCATCTGCGTTGGGCAGGGTGCGCGACATCGCAAGCGGCCCGGTGACGGTGGTCACCAGAAGGTCTTTGAAGCCATGGCCAGAGGACTGTTCCGCCGCCTGGGCAAGCAGGCCGTAAAGGAAACCGTTATATCGATACTGCCGACCGGGTGATCCCTGGGCGGTGTGGGTGAGGTGGTGGCGTACCGTGATGGTCTCGGCATCGCAGCGGTGGTCCTCAAAGAGGTGCACATTGGGAATGCTCCTATTGGATACGGCCTCCTGCATGGCACGGCAGGCACTGGCGTAACCGTGGAACGTCGACCCGCCGTGTCGAAAGACGGCGTTTTCGAAAGGATCAAAGGGCAATCTTGCAGCCGACTATCCCAAGAAGGGAATCGATGGTGATTGCAGGAGGTTTTGATCTTGTGGGCAGGAACCGTCTCGGGTATCATAGCACCTGGGCCTTTCGGGAGTCGAGATAATCCATGCTGCGCTCGCAAAGAGTCCTATCCTATAAATCCCTTTGCATCTCTACTATTTATCTGTCGTTTACATTTCCAGAAGACCGGTATCATTAGCGCTATAGTGGTTGAACTTTTTCATGTCAATAGCCGGTTTCCAGTGAGGTGATCAGATGAATTGTACCCAGCTGAATTTTTGGGATTGGATTAAAGCGCCCATTTAGCGCTTAGCGCGTAGGTATCGTCCGTCATGCCAATTGAGGCATCAGAAACCTGAGCACATAGAAAAGAAAAATGGTAAAGAGAAGCATTCCCGCCATCAACAGGGTCGAGACAATCATTCCAGCGATTCCCCTCCTTTTGGCCGCCTTGCCAAGGAGCAGCTTGGTATCCTTGATGACACGGGTGCCGGGCGGGGGAAATCGGCCCGTTTTGTAGGCCAGTCGGGATGTACGGAACATCGAAACACCGGAAACGACGGCGGGAACGGTCAGGATAAGGAACAGAACGAAAGCGTGATCCATGAACCCCATCAGAATTTCAAGGGCTGCCACCGGGTTGTCGTCTTCGATCAGACGGGCTTGTGCCATCGCATCTCTGAAATAGACGATAACTGAGATTCCGACGGCGCTGAAGATGACAGTGAGAATCAGCGCGATGTTCCTCAGTTTCTTATCGGCTCTAAGATACAGGTCCGGTTTGGAGCCTGCTTGGGGGGTGCGAGAACGTTTATTCTTCAATCCCTATGATCCTTGATCGAATCCTGCGGATCCTATTCATTTGGGTATGCGTTCCCCGAAAACTGATCGCTCTTCCCCTATAAAAGGATGGTCATGACGAATCGTTGCCAACGATTTCGTGGAATCGGTTCGGGTCCTTGGAGCCGACATAATCCATGAGCTTTTTCGCCATTTCCGATTCCACCTGTACCTCTTCGTATCGAATGGCGACATTGTTGAGGTACTGCAGAATCAGGGCATCTCCCACCCCTGCGCCTCCCGGTAGTATCCCGGCAAAGAAGAAACCGAGATTCTCGATCCTTTTGGCGGTTTTAGCCGTTCCCGGGTCTGCAAGATCCAGCAGCAGATGGATGACTTCAGTTTTTTCAAGGCACAGCGCTCTTACCTTGGTTTCGATGTCACGAATCAAATGGCCGCCTTGTTTTTTGACGAGAATACGGGCGTAGCGCATGTTTGAGGAAACGTCGGTTTTAAATTCCGCCGAGGCGTCTGTAGGGCTTTCCGGTGGGGCGTCTTTTAGATCCGTCTCCAGACCCAGATATCGGTAGATGTTTAAGATCATTTCCCGGTGGTGGGCGGGAAGAAAAACAGGCGGTCGGTCCCACGCTTTCAGTTGTCGGTATTGGAGCAGTACGCTTATTCTGCTGCCACGCGGCGCCAGCATGGTTTTGAATTCGAGGGAGAGCGGGATGACGCCCAGAGTGATGCCGCAGTCCCTGAAACCAAACCGGTGCCCCTCTTTTTGAGACCCGGTATGATTGGTGACGGACTGGCTATATATGCCGAAAAGACCGTCGGCAGCGGCCCTTTTCACCAGATAATCGGTCAAGCGGTTGAAACATCCCATACCCCGGAATTCAGGTATGACGACACCCTGAGACAGTTCAGCCATGGACGCACTTTTTTCACCGTACTGCAGGGCGCAATGACCGGCGATTTTTCCGTTTTCCGCCACTGCCACTGCTGAGTGGATTCGTCCCCTCTCATTCAGCTCCATTAGCTTTTCCGGGTAATAGACATAGTCGTGGGGATACGTGTAGCCGTAAGTTTTGTAGATGCATTTCGAGACCTCGATGGCGTCTTCAGGCGTGATCTGCCGGACGTCAAACCGCTGGGGTGCTAAGATTTCAGGCGTCGATTGTGGCGGTTTCGTGTAGGGTCCGAGTTCGCACGCATCATAGTAATCGGTGATATCCTTGTTCTCCAGCCGCTTGACCAGCACGATCTCCTTGCCTTGGGCACCGAGATTGTGAAAAAAGATGTCGTCCGTCCGTTCTTTCGAACCATTTATGCCTCCGGGGATGAGTCTTTGGATCACCTCTTTGTCGAAGGGTGCCCCCTTGTCGCGAAGGGCGATCTTAAATCCCCGGGGGATTCGTTCGCAGATGATCTCGACCGTACCCTCCTCCCCGGGTTCGAAAGAAAACTCCCATATGATGGAAATGACCCGTTTCACTTCACTCGCTAGAGCTTCCACGTCCCGATGTGTAAAACCGATTTTCTCCGCAACGGTTTGGACGTATTGGAGTACGGCATCGGTATATCCTCTGTCGTTGGGAACCGTAATCTTGGAATATTCACATCGTTCGAGGGCCATGTGCCCCTCCCATTCAGAATCGTGTTCCCAAGGCGATGTGGAACAGCACATCAGGAGCGGTGTCCACGGCAATGTCTTCCACTATGGCCATATCGAGTTGCGATTTCTCAGAAATGCTCAAGGTGCCGCCCAGCACCAGTTGGGCCGACCATGCGTCCACGGTCGAGAGGGCACTATCCTGGTGAAAAGGGGAGTGCCAGTCCACCTGAATTTTAGGCGTGAACCGGTCGGTGATCCGCCACCCCACCCCCAGGCTGCCAAAACCCACCAGGGATCGCTGCTGGTCTCTGATCAGATCGCCGCCTCCCGCAAACAGGATGCCGGCGTTTCCAAAAAAGGAGATACCAGTGTCGGGTGAAAGGGTCGTGTCCATAACCGCCACCCCGACGTGTAGGTCTGCGGCACCGCTGCCGGTCAGATCGTCGGGGTTACCGGTAGGCAACTTGAGCCCGGCCCTGAGGGTAAGGGAACGGCCCTGATCCCCTTCGGACCCCAATAGCCGAAGGCCGCCGAAAACACGGATGTCTCCAATGCCGGCGGAACTCTCCTCCATATTGATCAGCACCCTGCCATCTTTGATATAAGTGGTATTGATCCGATTATTTGCGGTATTTTTTCGCCCTCCGTCCGGCAGTCCCGTGATGTCGTGCCATGTGTTGACCGGGCCGTCCAGAAAACCGCCGGTATGGATCACATAAGGGATTTCAATGCCGACTTCCATGCGGTCTGTCACACCGTACCGGCAGGTCAGGTGCACGCGCCAGTTCTCTCCATCCTGTATAACCGCCTCTGCAGCTTCCACTTCTACGACATAGTTGCTGGCAGCATCCACACCGACCTGGATGGATGACCGACCGGAAGGGAGCACATGGGCCGGCTCTGCGGGGGGAAGGCCGTATATCGCCACAAACGGGTTCCGGTTACGAGTGGAAAAGGGCATACCGTCATACCCGTGAAGCAGTGGACTCCATAAAAGAACGGCAGTTGACAGTAGGAATGCAAATATCGGAGAAGCAGGTGCCGTTTTCATAATAAGACCTTTCCCCAGCCGGTTATAAGGCGTTAACGATGGCAAACTGGCGACAGTTTAAGATTCGGCAGGATGCCAGGCGATGAATACGGTATCCGGCCGTGCTGTGATTCTATCTGCCATATTATCATAAGGATCTGTTTGTGTTTACCTCTTTTTATGTTACTAAGCGTGACATATTACGAAAGGGCCCCATTGGTCCGCCAGCTGGTCATGGGCAGCCTGATCTCTCCGGAGGCGATTCCGCAGATGGAAACCTTTGACAAATTGGGTCGAAGATGTGAAATTTAATAATCATCCGTCATCAAAAAAATGGTTGCAAGGGCCGCTACGGCGGTTCCCGGAACACTCCTCCGGCATCGCCGCCGGGCATTTGGAAAAACTGAGAAAAAAGAGGCGCCATGTCGAATAAAGAGATCTTTCTAGGAAACGGGGCTATTGCACTCGGATTGCTGGAGGCCGGATGCCAGGTGATCACCTCCTATCCCGGTACACCCAGCTCGGAAATCCTTCCCGAAGCGATCCGTCTGAAAAAAACATTAGGGCTCGACCCCTACGTGGAGTGGTCCACCAACGAGAAGGTCGCCCTGGATAACGCCTTTGCTGCAGCGGTTGCCGGAAAAAGAGCGGCCTGCATCATGAAGCAGGTAGGGCTTAACGTGGCCGCCGATACGTTGATGAGTGCCGCCTACATCGGTACCATCGGCGGTCTTGTCATCGTCTCCTGCGATGATCCCGGGCCCCACTCTTCCCAGACCGAACAAGACACGCGTTTTATGGCCCGGCTTGCCAAGGTGCCTGTGCTGGATCCTGCCAACCCCCAGGAGGCAAGGGAGATGGCGGGCCTGGCCATGGAGATCTCTGAAAAGTTCAGTGTCCCGGTGATCCTGCGGCCGGCGATCCGCGTCTGCCACGCGCGGCAGGACATCGTCTATGACCGCGTCTCCCCCAACACCGCCCGGGCCGCCTTTGAAAAGAACCCGGGCCGCTGGGCCGCCACCCCGAAATTTCGTTACATGCTCCATGGCGAACTGAATCGAAAACTGGCGGAGATGGCCGAAACCTTCGATATCCTTTCGGCATACAACCACCACGATCTGGAAACGGGGCGCACCTATCCCCTGGGGATTCTGGCCGGCGGTGTTCCCTATGCCGTGGTCCGGGATATCCTGGCCGAAACCGGCCGGTCCGATATCCCGGTTCTTAAAATCGGGACCCCCTATCCTTTTCCCGGTGGTCTTGCCGGAGAATTTATGGCGGCATGTGACAAGGTGCTGGTGCTGGAGGAGACTGATACCCTTATCGAATATCTCCTCCGGGACAGCCGAAAGGTGCTGGGGCGTCTCTCGGGCCATGTCCCTTCGGAAGGGGAACTGGTTCCGGAAGTGGTATTCGGCTGCATTAACGCCGCTTTAAAAACCCAGCAATTGGAACCTTTCCCGGAAAGGTCGGGTCGCAACGTCGGGGAATTGGTCCAGTCTCTAAAGCTTCCCATCCGGAAGCCGACCCTCTGTCCGGGGTGTCCGCACAGGGCTTCTTTTTACACCATTCGGAAAAAACGGCCCAAGACGATTTTTACATCGGATATCGGTTGCTACACCCTGGGTTTGAATCTGGGGGGAGTGGATACCTGTCTCGACATGGGCGCCGCCATCACCATGGCTTCCGGTTTTTACCACGCGTTTGCCCAGGATGAGGAAAAACAGCCCATCGTGGCCACCATCGGGGATTCCACCTTTTTTCATTCCGGACCCGCGGGTCTTCTCAATGGGGTTTATAATGACGCACGGTTCATCCTGGTGATCCTGGACAACCAGATCACCGCCATGACCGGAATGCAGCCCACACCCGGTTTGGGGATACGCGCGGACGGAAGCATGGGAAAACAGATCACCCTTGAAAGAGCGGTAAAGGGATGCGGGATCGAGTTTGTCGAAATCGTGGACCCCTACGATTTCGAGGCAATGGGCAGCCTGATGAAAAAGGCCATTCAATACACGGAATCCCCAGACGGGGGCATCGCCGTTATCATCTCCAGGCATCCCTGCGTGATCGCCAATCGGTCAGAGGCCATTCCTGAACGACGTAAAGTGACGGTAACCGACGATTGCGTGGCCTGCGGGTTCTGCATGAAACGGTTCGAGTGTCCGGCGCTTTACCATGACGAAAAGGCGGAGCAAACACGGATCAACCGTCATATCTGCGCGGATTGCGGTCTCTGCGTGAATGTGTGCCCCAAAAAAGCGATCGTCCCGGCCGATGCGGGTAAAATCTGAAAACAGATGAAACAGTTTCAAAACGTTTCAGTTTGTTCAAGGTCAAGGAGTGCAAAATGGAAACGGTAAACATGATTCTTTGCGGACTCGGAGGACAGGGCATTTTATTCGTGACCAAGGTACTGGCCCGGGCGGCGGTAGATAAAGGGTTTCACGTGATCGGCGCCGAAACCCACGGGATGGCCCAGCGCGGCGGTTCGGTGGTCTCCCACCTGCGCATCGGATCCGGCCAAAGTTCCCTGGTTCGTGCCGGCGAAGCACATATTCTGCTGGCGCTGGAGGAAAACGAGGGATACCGGAACCTTTCTTTTCTGGCGCCGGGGTCCACCATGTATGTCAATACCGAATCGGAAATCTTCCCGCGTAAAGAGGTTCAACCCTACCTGGCGGAAGCATCGATCCAGTGCAAAGGGGCGCCTGCCGGAAGGATCGCATTGGATCTCGGGGCACCGCTTTCTTCCAACCTGGCGCTGCTGGGGTTTTTCTCCGCCTTTAGGCAAGGACCCATCCGCCACGGTGAGCTACGGAACACCATCGATACGATCAGTCCGGACCGGTTCAAAGAGAAAAACCTGAAAGTTTTTGATACGTGCCACGAGTGGGCCTTGAAAAGGAGTGCCTGACACAAAAGATCGCATCCACCATTTCGCTGCCGGTCCGGCGGCCTGACTGAAATGGAGCGTTTCAATGTCAGAAAAGCTCAGCACATCTGCGCTAAATTGAGTCTTTCCGATTTCTACAACGCCATGGCCTTTGCATTATAGAGGATCTCATATCTTTCATGAAGGATTCCGAGAAAGAAAATCGGTAAGATCTGTCGGTGATATTTGAAGCCCCATGAAAACGCCGGGTAAAGGATAAACTGGCTGGAGTAGAAGACAAAATAAAAAATTATCCTCAGCCGAAACAGCAGAACAATTTGGAGGATTTTGAGGATCAACGATCACCATTATTGCTCTCTATCCAGAAGTCCCTCCGGATCATCCCCTGTGTTTTTTCCAATTCTCAATTACCACAAAAGGTGTTCTTTTAGGTCCAGATTCGTTTCCGCGACTTCGTCATCGTAATCGTAACCGTGGTAACTTAGCCGACTTGTTTCAGGCATTTGGTAAACCAGAAACAACGAAGGCAGAGCCATTAGACTCCGCCTTGATAGATTCTTATCGAAGAGTTCTATTTTTTAATTTTCCGCCGCGCACCTGCTAATCCAATCAACCCGGTTCCAAGCAGAAGCATGGTAGTAGGTCCGGGTATTACTGCATCGACAATTTTGATTTCTTCAGCGGCCAAGTCGAACCAGGGGCTATAACTGCCTGAATCGTTAGGTAGAGAGTCAACATGGAAGCTTGCGATTATACCAGTGAATGTTAATGATTGTCCCTCCCTTAGAGGTTCGCGCCAGTAGGGACCAATATGGACACTCCCAGGCTGCTGGGGCGAGTAACTTGCTGATGTTAATGAGGTTGGAGCTTCGCCGGTACTCTGAGCACCGAGCAGATCGATTTGAATGTTGCAACTGCCAGAGGCTAAATCCCGTTCGTTTTTAAATACAGCAGATAATCATCTATCATCTTCCCGGTGATCTTATCCGGAGATGTCTGATAGTGCTTCGTGATCCTTGTGACGACAGCAAGGTAGGATCGTTTAGAGTGTTTGGAGAGATTTTTTAAATCCATTGCCCTGATCATTTTTTCTCTTAATGCGGTCATGATATTCCTCCTTTGTTTGGGGTGAATACAAACTCGGAGGTATTTTACATGATCAGAGCTATGGAGAACGACGGCGGAAAAAATCGGTGGGGAAAAACTGAAAAGTTTCAATAACTCAAACTGCCGCGAAGCGGTTTCGTACATATACCACAAATCTCTATACGATTTCAAATTTGGACAGGATTTGGTTTAGAGGGTCTATCAATTAAAAATGGGCGACGGGGACTCTTTCCCCGTCGCCCATAGTTCCGGTGTCCTTGACATGCCTCGCCACGTTGCGCGGCAACGTCTGTTATCCTGGTCGGCGAGCAAGGCAACCCGGTGGTGTGAGATAGGGAGGTCGTGAGGCCTCCCCCTACTCGATTCTGATTTACCCAATTCCCTTAACAAGTCAGTAAAAATTCACGCTGGACGATTTCGATGATGAAGCGCTACAGGCTCTTAACCTTTTAAAACCGATCGCCTAAAGAGCCGATTTTAAGTTCAAACGGCAAGAACTAATTTCCATATTCACAATTTCCTTTCGACCATCTGTTCATACCAAAGCATGAAAGTGAGCAGCATCCACAGTTTGAGGCCATGACGTGCCCCCTGGATTTCAGCTTTGTCGTAGTTGATGAGTTTTCGAACGTACGCGGTGTTGAAAAACCCCACTCGATTCAGGTTTTTCCTGGAAAGGGTCCGTTTTACGAATCGCCGCATCTCTCCCCTGCACCAGAACCGTACCGGTACCATCATTCCCGATTTGGGCCTCTGGACGATGGGGGCGGGGACGATGTCTTCCACCGCCCGTTTTAAAATCATTTTTTCTATGTTCCCCGCCAGTTTTAGCTCCGGCGGACATTCCATGCTGAAACGGATCATCTGTTTCGAAAAAAGGGGCGGCAGTGCGAGGATGCCGTTGGCTGAGGTCATTTTGTCCACCTTCACGAGGATAAGGTTGGCCCCCTTGAGACGGATGTTGATGGCCATCAGTTTGTTGAGGAACCTTTTGGGGAGCAGGGTTTGAAAAAAGGGCGTGATGATGCCGGTAAGGGCCTTTTCACCTCCGGAGGCGCGGATCACCTCTGGATCGAGAAGCCGGTCCAGATCTGTGAAACATTTTCGGTAGGAGTAGAGATAATGCCATTCGAGCCAGTTCTCCCCCCGGTGATCGGGAGGCGCTCCATAAAGCTGGGCCAGGAGCATGGGGATATTTTTAGGCCCACCGAAACAGGGATCCCCGCCCTCGCCGTTCAGCACGACATTGGAGACTTGTGATGCGGCACGGGCCATAAGAAAATTGGGCACAGTGATGGGATCCCCGATGGGATCATCCAGAATCCAGATGATACGCCGCATCTCTTTGATGAATTTTTCGGGCCGGATCTCCAGAAAGGTGTGGTCAGTACGATACCTGTCTACCATCATGGAAACGAACGCGTTTTCGTTGGCATATTTGGGGCCGAAGTGGACTGAAAAGGTGGAGATAGGTGTTTCAGGATATTCACGGGTCGCCAGGGCCAGCACCGCACTGGAGTCGATGCCTCCGGAGAGAAACACGGCAGGCGGTCCACCGTTTACGGCGCAGCATTGCCATACCGAACGGGTGAGATGGTCCCGCATCCGACGCACCTGAATTTCATCATTTTTTGTACCGGGAGCATTCTCTTCCGCCTTTTCGAAAAGAAAATGCCTGCGGATATCGGTTTTTCCGGCACTATGGATCAAGATGGATCCGGGCTGCAGTTCCTTTATCGCTTCAAACATGGTTCGGCAGCCGGGAACGAAGCTGAAAGTCAGGTATTCGGGCAGGGCGCCGATGCGAAGTGTTCTCGGTACGTCGGGATCGGCAAAAAGAGCCTTGATCTCGCTGGAAAACACGATTCGCTTTGCGTGTACGGTCCAGTAGATCACCTTCACTCCCGCCGGATCTCTGACGAGCATGAGATGATCTCCCTTTGAAAAGGCAGCCACAAAAGCCCCTTCCAGTTTTTGCAGACCCGCCTTAGGTTCCGCCTTCAGATAGGAAAGTACTTCCGCTGCGGTCCGTGTGCCTTGACGGTTTTTCCCGGAGAAGATAATGCCCGAATATGCGAGCGCCATGTTCCCTTTCGGATCGGATGCGATTTGGGGGCCGGAACACCAGGGTGCAATGCCGTGCCCCATTTCTATGACGCATTTTCGATCCAGGGTCCGATGGGTTCGCTCCCAGCCTTTTTTGCACCGATGGGACAGAATCCCGGCCATTTTTTCCAACAGATGATCGTCAGGAGCACCGAAGTATCCAAATAGACAGCCCATGGTTATTGAACCGATTCGTGCGGGATTGGAGGTAAGTGAAAGGTACCGGCGCTCCGTTGGGATGCGCCCGGTGCCGACCGAAGAAAAAACGCACTAACCGAATCCGCCGCCGAAGGTGGCGGTACCGGCGTGAGCCTGACGGGCCTGTTCTGCCAGCAGTTCTTCGCTTAACAGCACAAGGCCAGCGGTCATCGCAAGCGCTGCGCTGCTCATCATCGCCTTTGGTGGGGCAACGTCCACGGGCATGACCCATCCACGCCCTATTTTTTCGGCTGCGGTTTTGTGAACCGATGGCGAATCGTGCGGACCATCGGTTTTTTCCGCAGGTGGCATCCAGACCGGTCGTTTTAAACGGGCCACATCTTCCGGGAATAAGCCGAGATCCTGAATTTGCTTTTCGCCAAGGTGCCATGTCGGATCTGCCAGCAGTTTCTCTTTCAAGCCAATTCCTTTCTTGGAAGCATCGTGTATCAGGCATACCGGCGTATTCGGAAACTGAGAGAGTGTGTTCTGGCAGGCGGAAAAGGCCGCCGAGGGATATTTCTGCGCACTTAACACAAGGGTCTTGTTCTCGAAGTGAAATCGGTTCAGCAGCAGCATGTCTGCCAGGGTATTGCGTTCTACGATGAGGATGCGTTCCGGTGCGAAATCAAGAAATTTTTCGTCAAAACCGTTGGGCTCGGCAGTTTCAAACTGTTTTCCGTCCGCCATCCGGTCCGGTGGGTGTTTGGCGTGATAGGATCCAATGATTCGAGAGATAGTGCTTCGGCGTATTTTTAGGGGACGTTTTGAATAGAAAATACATGCAGCGGTCGTAAGTGCGGCACAGAGAATTGGCAGCCACAATCCGATCCCCAGTATATCTGCCGGTATCAGGGAGATAAAAAAGACGACGCCGGTGATCAGAACCACGCTCCCCATTCCCCATTGCTTTTTTTTCTCGAGCATCCGGTGAACGCCGGCATAGAGCTGATTATAGGTGAACCAGTTCCCAGCCGGGCCGGATAGGCGCTCCTGTGCCATATGAAACGCCATGTCCGACATGTATGGTTTCACTTTGGGGTCCAGGGTGAATTCCCAACCGCAGGATCCACAGACCATGCCTTCTTTGTATTTCTGGTCGCCTTTGCATTGCGGGCATTTCACGGTATCTCTCCCCAGTAGTTTCAGATGCGATAGATTCGCAAGAAAGAACGGTGAGCTGCCTGGAAACGATCATTTGAAATTCAATTGTACCATAATAATCGAAAGTCTTCATCCCAAAGAAAAATTTGGGCTTTTAGCCGGAAGCCGGAGGTTCGGAACCGATGTGTCCAGAAATATAGATGTCATTGTACATTCGAATATCATCGGCGTGTCGAAAATTTTTGAATGGATGCGTAACCTTTCGGGGTGAGAAAAACAGCGGTTTTCAGTTTCGTCCGGTCTACCAGGCCGCTTTCGAAAAGGCTTTTTAGTGCAGATAGGGTCTCGCTGGGGGCCTGGCCGGCGGTCGCCACCACGTCGCTTATATCCATGATGCCCGGTGGGCCGCTATGATCCCACTCTTTGGCCAGAAGGTTCAGTATGAGGGTCTCTTCCGGGGTCGACATGGATCACCTCCACCTGTCAAGGTTCGTTTCAGCAGATAAGATAAGCTTGACGGATGGACGGTCAACCGAATCGAGTCGGATTATGGGCACCTACTCCGAATGGCTCACCCCCGCCTCGTCGAAGGAGGCCATCTCCCGCATAATGCGGCAGGATGCATCAATGGTGTCGATGGCAAAGGCCGCGCCGGTGCCCTCCCCCAGACGCATGTTGAAATCGATGAGCGGGTCCAACCCCATGTGGTCCAGAGCGGCCTTTTGGGCGACCTCCACCGATTTGTGACCGGAAAAAAGATACCCGCCAATATCGGGGCAGATCTGGTAGGCTGCAAGCCCTGCTGCTGTGGAGATCAGGCCGTCCAGCACCACGGCACACTTCATCGCGGCTGCGGCCAGCACGGCACCGGCAATTCCTGCCAGTTCGAATCCGCCGATCTTCTGCAGGATCTCCATGCCGTTTTCGGAATCCACAGAGTGAAAGTCCAGGGCTTTTTGGATGATTTTCATTTTATGAGACAGTCCCTTGTCGTCCACTCCCGTACCACGGCCCGTGGCGTCCCCGGGGCGAATGCCGGTCACCGAGCAGATGATGGCGGTGGCCGATGTGGTATTGCCGATTCCCATCTCTCCCAATCCGACGATCTGGATAGGGGATTTTTCATATTCCTGCAGAAATGCATCCATACCGCTTGCCACCGCCAGCTGGGCCTCCTGCCGCGTCATGGCATCCTGGATGGCAAAATTGCGGGTTCCCTTCCGGACCTTTTTCTTGATCAACTCCGGGTGATCTTCAAACTCGCCGTTCACCCCCATGTCCACCACTTTCAAGGCGATGTTATGGTGGCGGCAGAGAACGTTGATGGCCGCCCCTCCGTTGAGGAAATTGAGGACCATCTGCTGGGTCACTTCTGCAGGAAATGCAGAAACTCCCTCTTCGGTGATCCCATGGTCTCCGGCGAAAACGAGCAGCGCCTTTCGCCGGATCACCGGATCCAGCCGGTTCTGGATCAGGCTCATCCGGATCCCTGCTGATTCAAGCTTCCCGAGCGACCCTAGTGGTTTCGTCTTGTTGTCGATTTTGTGCTGGGCTGCGGGCAACAGATTTGTGTTCACCGGCTTGATGGCGGCGATCGTTCGGTCCATCAGGGAGTCGCTTTTCAGATTCAACTTTCCCCGTGCGGTCTGCCTGTCATCCAGCTTGGGGGAGGGCGTCTTTTTTTCTGAAACGGGAGGTTGCCCATCCGGTTGCGTGATATCCAGTATATACTTCAGGGGTTTTCCGGAAAGGACCTTTTCCATGAGCTCGGGCGCGCGAGCAAATGGAACGATCTCCTCCACCAGCGTTTCAAATACTTTTGGTTTCTTTTCAATCAGCATAAGGGCTTTTACCATGTCCTGCGGGGTCAAGCCGTATGCCCCGAAAAGGGCGTGCTCCCGGTAATGCATCAGGTTGATGAGATTGGTCTCCAGATTCTGGTTCTTTTTCAAACCGCTGAAAAAAGAGATCCGTCCCCCCTTTGCCAGTTTGGACAGGGCCAGACCGTATGCGGCCGGATCCGGGCAGGCGGTGATGGCGGCGTCAAACTCGCTTTGGGGGGTGTCCTTTCCGCAGTCAATGCCGGTGAGGGATAGAAAAGGCCGGATCCGGTGGATCTTTTCCTCACTTTTCTCGATGACCAAAGGGACCGCGCCCCGATTTTGTGCCACCAGGGCGGCGATCAGTCCGACGGTACCGCCGCCGTAGATGACGATTCGTTCCTCCGGATGGAGGTGCAGGGCGTCAAGGGCGTGCACCACGCAGCCGACTGGCTCTGCAAAGCAGGCCAGGTGTGATGGGATGCGCTTTGGGACGGGGATAAGGCTTTCCTCCGGCACCACCACCCGGTATGCAAAACCGCCGTCATGGTGGAATCCGGTTATTTTCATCGCTTCACAGAGGTTTTCACGGTCGGTCCGGCAGTAGCGGCAACTCCCGCAGGATTTTCCCGGCCACACCGAAAAGCGGCGTCCGGTGCTGTCCACCCCCACAAATTCATGGCCGGGCACCCGGGGAAAATGGAGGTCCCGGTGACCCTCCTGCCACATCTTTGCATCGGTGCGGCAGACTGCGCAAAACTGCACCGTTAGCTCCCGGAATCCGTTGACCGCTTGCCTCGGCGGATCCTTTTCCATCTCGAGCCGGTTCAATCCGGTCAACACCCATCTCATTTTTCAGGCTCCTTCGAAAGGGGTTTCAATGATGGTCAGTTTATGTATTTTCACGCCGGTGAATCGTTGTCGTTCCAAATCCCGAACGTGGGCCTGAACGCGTGTCAGCTTTTCCATGGGAAACACGCTGGCCTTGTCCATGCCGCAGATACTGAAACCCGTTTCCAGGACCCGGATATAGTCCTCTCCGGTCTTGATAATCAGAAGCTCCATATCGGTATGCTCCCATTTTATGGATGGGGATGAATTTAGCTCAGTGCATGAAGCGTGCGAAGCCCCTGCACGGGATCGCTGTTCTGTGTCGAGACCCATCCCTCCAGTGCCTTATAGGCCTTGCCGTTTTTCAGGGCATTGCCGGCTTCTGTCACACCGTCTGTTATATTATCGCTTTTATCCGCTACATAGTAGATAAGCCCGGCATTGAGGATGGCGGCGTCCGTGCGGGCATTCGCTCCTTCTCCTGCCATGAGTGTCGCAAAACGCCTGGCCTCGGTCCCGATGTCCGCGGACGGAGAGAGTTCCTCGGGGTTGTACATCCCCAGACCGAAATCGGTAGGCTCGAACCGAAACTCACGGATGGACCCATCCGGTGACAGTTCGGCACAGTGGGTGGTGCCGCTGACGGAGGCTTCGTCCATTCCCTTGTTCGATTGATCGATCCCGCCATAGAGCACCACCGCCCGTTCATATCCGATGGCCCTCATGACCCGGGCGACCGGACCCACCATCTCCCTGGCGTAAACGCCCCTCACCGCCCTCTTGGGCAGGGCGGGATTGGCGAGAGACGCGGCGATATTCAGGGTCGAGCCGAAGCAGATTTTGGAGAGAATCCTGCCCAGGGCATTGGGGTGAATCTGAGGACTCATGCCGTTGAAAAGACCGATGTTGGCACGGTCGATGCTGTCTGCGACCATCTGGACGCTGCATTCCACATCGACGCCCAGGGATTCGGCCATGTCCACCGTGCCGCAGACGGAGGTAATGGCACGGGCACCATGACGGGCCATGCGAATACCGCCGGTTGCTGCGATGATGGATGCCGCCGTACTGATGTTGAAGGTCTTGAATGTGTCCATCCCGGTCCCGCTGTTTTCAACCACGGGTGCGTCCCCTTCAATGGAAACGGTATGGGTGTCCAATTGGCAAATGGCTTCCCATGCCCCGGCCACTTCCCCTTCTGTTTCCCCCTTTGCCGTGAGCGCCGCAAGAAACGCCCCCTGCTGCATCTCGGAAGTTTCGTTTTTGAGTATCTGAAAAAACGCTTGCCTGGATTCTTCACGGGATAGATCCGCTTTGTCGATCAGCTGCATGATCCATCCGCCAAACATTCTGTCCCTCTGTGTTGTCATGATTCCTCCCTTTGCCGCCTGTTTATAAGCGCGACATGCCTTTGTCGGCGCCTTCAATGCAAATGGAAATTAACTGTTTTAAGGGAGGATGGAAACGGTCATCCGGTGTGATGTCGGTACCTCGTGGAGCGACGAACAGGCCGCGGCAACTTCACAGGATGGTGTCCATCCGATCCTCCGTCACCGGAAACATCCGGTAATATTGGATACGGAAACATCCAGCGAGTCATCCGGGCAAAAGGTGAGTTTTTCGTATGTTACGAAAAGTCCACAAACTTCAGGCAGGCTTTCTGGCTCACGGATCGTACGAGCGGCCGCGCCTTCCCGTCCAACAGACAGTGGCGTCAAGCGGCCTCGTCCCCGATTACAGCAATGGCTGGCTTGCGATGGATTTGCACCATCTTTCCTTTTACCGAAGCATTCACCTCCCAAAGGAGACGAGTGCCTCGCACCTGAATGTGCCGCCCCCTCTAAAGCAAGAAACGATTTTGATGTCAATCAATTTTTCTGGATTCAAGGCATCAACTCCTGTATTCTCGACGCTGTTGTATGAATGGCCCCTAACTGCCGAAAGGAAAATGATGCACTCACAGTCTTCTACCAATGTTCCCATTCTCCTGGATGGGGGAATGGGTCGTGAACTGCGGTTTCGCGGGGTGGAACTCCCCGCTACCCTTTGGTCGGCCCATGCGCTTTTAGCAGCTCCCGATGTGGTGCGCGACATTCATCTGGACTACGTCCGAGCCGGTGCCGATATCATTACGACCAATACCTACGGCATCGTTCCCCGGGAACTGGCCCGAGAGGGGATCTCGGACCGATACGACGTGATGAACCGGCTGGCCTGCACCCTGGCGATACAGGCCCGTGATGCCGCAGGAGTACCGGTGCGGATCGCCGGGTCGCTGCCTCCGCTTGGCGGCAGTTTTCGACCCGATCGGGTGGGACGCTACAAGGAGATCGAACCGATATACCACCGCCAGGCCCGGTTGCTGGCGCCCCATGTGGATCTTCTTTTGTGCGAGACCATGTCCAGTTCGGAAGAAGGATTGGCCGCCGCCCACGCTGCCTGCGGGACCGGCAAGCCGGTCTGGGTGTCCTGGACACTTCACGAAGACCGCTCCGGCCGTCTGCGAAGCGGCGAAACCGTCGCCCAGGCGTTGTCGGCGCTGTCGGATTTGCCGGTGGAAGGGTATCTGGCCAATTGCTGCGCACCGGAAAGCATTACACACGCACTTCCGGATCTGCTGGCTTCGGGTGTCCGATATGTTGGCGGCTACGCCAACACGTTTGCGCCCATTCCCGAGGACTGGACCCTGGATGGAGACAAAAAGAGCGACGGATTCCTTGACCTGAGGGAAGACCTTGATCCCGATGCCTATGCCCGGCATGTATCGGAGTGGCTCGGGGCCGGCGCCAGTGTGGTGGGGGGGTGCTGCGGCACCCGGCCCGAACATATTAAGCGCATTCGCCATCTGCTTCGGGGGATTTCAAGTAGTCGTTAGACCTTGTGCCAAAATCATCCGCGCTTTGCGTGGTTCTTGCAGAAAGTCTGTCGATTTTGACACCCCAAGGCTCTAAAAGGATCAAGAGGAGATAAACCATGTTCGATTTCATGATGGACGAAAGACAGCTCGCCCTGCGCGAAGAGGTGCGGGATCTGGTGAAGTCGGTTCCCCGGCAGATGATCCTGGACATGGATGCGGACCAACTGATTTTTCCCAAAGAGTTCCTGGTGGAAGCCGGAAAACGCAACCTCATGGGATGTCGCTATCCGAAAACTTGGGGCGGAAGGGGAATGGACTGGCAGACCACGGTAATGGTGATGGAGGAGGTGGGGGTGCTGGGGTACATATTTGCCTGCGTGTTCGGGGTGGGTGCCGAACTGGTCTGTGATGCCATTATCCTCCATGGAACCGATCTGCAGAAAGAAAGATATGTCAAACCGCTTTTGAAAGGGGAGATCTTTGCAGCGGAGTGCCTCACCGAACCCAGAGGCGGTTCCGATTTTTTCGGGACCACCACCCGAGCGGAGGACCGGGGCGACTATTTCGTTCTAAACGGTCAGAAACGATTCATCGTCGGAGCGGAGTCCGCCGATTATTTCCTGGTGTACGCCCGGACCGATTTTTCGAAGACCACAGCGCCCCACAAGGCTTTGACCTGCTTTATCGTGGACCGGGGACCGGGGGTGGAAACCGCCTACCAGTACGGCCTCATGGGA
>Ga0066187_1000074_pt1 | contig 47256 bp, 40 predicted proteins | sample WorMetexBAHAMAS1_FD_58706 | JGI IMG/M metagenome (GOLD analysis project Ga0066187, IMG submission 58706) | Marine gutless worms symbiont microbial communities from Max Planck institute for Marine Microbiology, Germany - Inanidrilus exumae... | ecosystem: Host-associated > Annelida > Digestive...
ACTTCGACCATCAACACCAGCGCCGCCCCTTTTGCATCCCCCATGGGCACCATGGTGCCCGCGAGCGCAGCCCGGGCATCCGTCGTCGGCCGGCCTTCGGCGTCCAGCGCCCATCCTTCCGGAATCGGGTCGCCGGTCTGAGCTGCGACCATGACCTTGCCTCGGGCGACCTTGCTGAGCGACAGATCGACAACCAGCGGTGGCTCGGTCCTGCGCGGCGCCGCGAAGGCGATGGGGTTGGTGCCGAAAATGCCGTTGCGACCGCCCCAGGGCGCAATCGCCTTGGGAGAGTTACCGAACACGAGGCCCACGAGCCCGGTTGCCGCCAGTCGTTCCGCCGCGTGTCCGGCGACGCCGAAATGGTGCGATCTGTTGATTGCGGCCACAGCGATTCCGGCCTCCGATGCCAGGCTTGGCAGGGACTCGATGGCCAGGTCGATCGCTGGATAGGCAAATCCATGGCCGGCGTCGATGCGGACAGAGGCCGCGGCGACCCGTTCGGCGCTGGGTGTGGCATGACCGTCCACCTTGCCGCTTGCGGCCTGGCCGGCATAGGCCGGCAGACGGCTAATGCCATGGCCCCGCTGTCCGTCCGCTTCCGCGAGCGCCAGGGCCGCGGCGACCGATGCCGCGTTGGCCGGGGCCGTGTTGTGGTTCTCCAGCGCCCGCGCCGCCAACTGCCGGAGCTCGGAAAGCGGCACCGGTACCTGGCTCATGGGGTCCGCTCCAGCACCCGTCGCACGTTTTCTGCCGTAACGGCCGATACCCGCACGTTCGATTCCACCGTTACCCCAGCAATGTGCGGCGTCAGGATCAGATTGCCGATGTCCCTGAACTTCTGCGCCGCTTCGGCGGTGAGCGGTTCGGTCTCGAACACGTCCAGCGCCGCGCCCGCGATTCGGCCCGACTTGAGGGCTTCGGCCAGGGCGGATTCGTCGACCACCCCGCCGCGGGCCGCATTGACCAGCACGGCCTCCGGCTTCATGGCGGACAGGGCGGCGGCATCGATCATGTGGCGGGTCGCGTCGTTCAGGGGCACGTGCAGGCTGATGGCGTCCGATCGCTCGATCAGCGCATCCTTCTCCAGCGACTGGACCCGGCCCCATGCCGGGTCGGCCGGATCAACGAATGGATCGTGGGCGACGACCGTCATGCCGAGGGCCAGCGCCCGGTCGGCCGTCTCCCTGGCGATGGCGCCGAATCCCAGCAGCCCGAGTTGCCGGCCTTGCAATTCACCCCCCATAAGGGCTGAACGGGGCCACGTGCCGGCCAGCATGGCCTCTCGCGCGAAATAGGCGCCGCGCAGCAGCGCGGCGATGGCGGTGATCACATACTCGGCCACCGAGACGTTGTTGGCGCCGGTAGCGGGACAGACTTCGATATTCCGGTCGCGACAGGCGCCCAGGTCGATGTTGTCCAGCCCGACGCCGAGCCGGCCAACGACCCGCAGCGCTGGCGCCGCCTCCAACAGTGGCCCCCGCACCTGGGTTCGGTTTCGGACGATCAGCGCCCTGGCCTCGGTCAGGCTCGACGCCAGGTCTTCCGGACGGTCCACCAGAGCGGGATCGTAGAGCACGTCGTAATCCGCAGACAGATCCTCGATCGCCGCAGCGTCCATGAATTCAGAGATGACAATGTCTGGCATGAATCAGAACTGACTACCGGTGGAGGGACCGCCGTTTTTGCCCTACTGGATGACGCCGGCTTCCCGGGCCGCCGCTTCGTATTCCTTCATCTTCTCCGAGATGAACGCGCTCATACCGTCATAGTCCACATCCAGAAGCGCCATGCCGTCATCGATCATGCGCTGCTGGAAATCGGGATCGGCGTTGATCTCGCCGATCATCCGGGAGAGGTCGCGCCGGACGTCCTCGGGCGTCGATTTCGGTACCGCGATGCCCCGATAGGCACCCGATACGATGTCGAAGCCGAGTTCGCGGAAAGTGGGCACGTCGGGAAATTTTGGATGCCGCTCCGGCGTCGCGACCGCCAGCAGTCGTACCTCCTTGGGGTGGGTTGCGCCAACCGACGTGTATCCCCATTGCGCCATGACCGCGCCGGCCTCCAGGGCCTGAACAGCCGCCCCGGTGCCTTTGAACGGCATGTAGGTCGTACGGATCTCCGCCAGCTTGTCGAACATGGCGTGGGCCAGGTGATTGGCGGTCGCCTTACCGGAGCCGGAGAAAGTCAGCTTTCCCGGATTGTCCTTGGCAAACGTGATCAGATCTTCGAGCGTCTCGAACGGGCTGTCCCGGCTGACCGCGACGGCGTCAGGCGTGTAGTGGAACATGTAGATGGCGGTGATGTCCTGGGTCTGGAACCCCACATCCTTTTCCAGCGGCTTCACAATGATGTGGGGAAGGTTGATCCCCATGATCGTGTAACCGTCGCCGGCGAAGGTGTTGAGCTGGGCCCAGCCCACCGCACCGCCGCCGCCGGGCTTGTAGGAAATCACCAGATCCTGGCCGAACTTCTCCTTGAAGAAGGGCTGTTGATGTCGGGCCGTTATGTCGGATTCCCCACCCGGGCCAAAGGGTATGACGTAACTGATCGGTTTGTCCGGAAAGGACGAAGCGTCGGAAACATGTCCAATCGCGAGCAGAACGCCGGCCAGAAGCGACGCCACGACACGCTTGCCATACACTTTTCTCTCCCGTGCTGGTTCTCCGCGCTGGGGCGGGTTCCCCATTCAACATACTCCCAGACCGGTCTGGGACCCTAGCAAGTCCGGCGCGCAGTGCAAGAGCACGTTGCCGAGTTTACGCGCTTCGATAGAGCTTGGTCATCACAAACTCCCTATGCCCGAGCGCTTCAGCCGCGGTCAGGCGGCCGCTGCTTGTTCGCAGCGTCATGTCGATCAGGGCGTCGCCAGCCTCGTCCAGGTTCATTTCTCGCCGAAGAACGCCGGAAACGTCGAGATCGATGTGCTCTGCCATCGTGCGGGCGGTCCGTGGGTTGGCGGTCAGTTTGATCACCGGCTCGATCGGGTTGCCGATGACATTGCCCTGGCCGGTGGGAAACAGATGTACCACAAATCCGGCTGCCGCCTGCAACGTCACGCATTCCGCCGCAGCGGAAGAGGTGTCCATGAAATACAGGCCGGGACCCTTCGCGGGCTCTTCGGCGGGGCCAAGCACGTCGATATAGGTGGTTTCCTTGCCGATCTTTTCGAGATTGCCGAAGGCCTTCTCTTCGATCGTGGTCAGCCCGCCCTCGATATTGCCTTTTGTCGGCTGGCTTTCTGACAGATCCGAGGTCTTGAAGGGTTCTATGACTTCATCCATGTATGCCTGCCAGGTGTCGAGGAACTTCTGTCCCACTTCTGGAGTGCGTCCGCGCTTCGCGCAAACCTGCTCGGCGCCCGTAATCTCTGATGTTTCGCCGAAACAGGTGGTTACCCCCAGAGGATCTACCTTATCGATGAAACTGCCGACGGTCGGGTTGGATGCCAGGCCCGACGTCGTATCGGACTCGCCGCACTTGACCGAGACCCAGAGGTCCGACAGTTCGCAGGGTTCGCGGTACCGTTCCGAAGCCGCCTGCAGGAATTCCTTGGCCTTCCGGGACGCGGCTGCGATCGTCTGAATGTCGCCGTTGCGCTCGATTGAAAATCCCTCGACCGGCTTGCCGGTCTTGGCGATCCCTTCGACGACCCGATTGGTCCAGCCAGGCTCGATGCCGATCACGACCACCGCGGCAACGTTGGGGTTGCTGCCAGTTCCGATCAGGGTCCTGAAATGCAGTTCCAGGTCTTCACCGAATTGGAGACGGCCGTAGGAGTGGGGCAGGGCCAGCGTGCCTTTGATGTTGTTTGCAACAGCTTCGCAGGCCGCGTTCGACAGATCGTCAAGCGGCAGGATGACCACGTGGTTGCGAATGCCGACACGACCGTTTTCGCGCCGGAAGCCCAGAAAAGTGCGTGCACTCATGGCCGTTACCACCTTTTCGTCTTGACGTTGTGAACGTGGGCATGGGCGCCCTTTGCGATGGCCGCCACGGCTTTGCCGATATCGTGGCCATACTTGATGATGGTGTCGCCGTCGCCAATGTCTCGCAAGGCCACCTTGTGACCCAGCGGAACCGTGTCGAGGGCCTGGATCGTGATCGTCTCGTCCGTCGCCATGACCCAGCCTGACAGCTCCTTGCCCGCCTCGACGTCTTCTACGACGACGACGCCAACCGAGTCTTCCGGGTCGTGGACCAGAAAATGGGGTGCGCTCATAAGTCCTCCATCGTGCCAGATGTCGTCGGCACATCCAGTGGCCGGCTCCCTGTCAGGGCCGGTTCTGTGAAGGTGTTCCGATGAACCCCTTGCCGTCGACGATTCTTATGTCTTATATAAGACATAAGACCGGACCATTTGTCAACGGAGGGTGTGGCTTGACGGATACAATTTCTGCCGCCGGGGCCGGAGATCGGCGTGGCGAAACGCCCGCCCGGGACGTCCCCACGTCGCAGCCGCTCTACGCGCAGGTCCGAGCCCTTATGAAGCAGCGCGTGATCGACGGAATCTGGAACCCGGGCATGGCTCTACCGAGCGAGTTCCAGCTGGCGGAGGAGTTCGGCGTCAGCCAGGGAACCGTCCGCAAGGCGCTCGATGCGTTGGCAGCTGAAAACATCGTGGTCCGACGGCAGGGACGGGGCACTTTCGTGGCGGAGCATGACCCGCAGCGCGCCCTGTTTCACTTCTTTCACCTGGTCGGCCGCGACGGAACCCGCCCGGTCCCGGAAAGCGAGCTCCTGTCCAGCCGGTTGGGCAAGGCTTCCAGGAGCGAGGCGGCCGCCCTGGATATTGCCGCCGGCGACGCCGTCGTCCGTATGCGCCGCTTGCGCACGCTGGATGGCGAACCGGCGATTCACGAAACCCTGATCCTGGCAGCGGCGCCCTTTCCGGACATTCTGTCCCGGCCCGAAATTCCCAACGAGCTCTACAGCTACTACCAGTCCGAATACGGTGTAACCGTGGCCAGGGCCGAGGAACGGCTGAGCGCTGTCGCCGCAAGCGCCGATGACGCCAGGGTGCTTGGTGTCGATGAAGGTGCGCCGCTGTTACAGATCGAGCGGCGGGCGCTCGCTTTGGACGGTCGACCCGTCGAGTGGCGGGTCAGCCGCTGTAACACAAGGGACGTGTGCTACTTGAGCGAACTGGTCTGAACCCTTACTCTCCTGACCGCTAGTCCGTCTGACTCTGATGGGCCGGCTCGGCCAACGAAAACAAGGGGTTGCTGATGAGGAAGGGGTTTGGCGCCGCAGCTGGCGCGCTGTTGATCTGCCTGTATGGCGCATCGTCGATCGCACAGAGCATCGGACCGTTCGAAAAACCCTCCGTCTTCGAGACAGCGGATTTGTTGCCTGAATCCGAGATCACGGGCCCGAACTGGCAGCTCGAGGAACTCACCACGACCAACGGCCTGGATCTGTTGTTCACCTTCAACACGCCCTTCGGCGTCGAATCGGTGGATGGACGGCTGATGTTCAATATTCGCGCGCATGAGTTGCGCGCCGTCGATCATATGGAACAGGTGAAGGGCACCGACGTCTATGCCGAGGCGGCGAAGAATGCCGCGGCCGGACCGTTCGCAACAGCAGCCGATCTCATTACCAGCCCTGTTGAAACGACCGGCAATATCGTCAGCGGCACTGGAAAATGGATCGGCAGCGTGTGGGACGGTGCCACCAACTGGGGCGCGGACGACGACAACGTCCTGGAGGCGGCCACCGGATTTGCCGCGGCCAAGCGGGCCTACGCCTATGCCTATCAGATCGATCCCTATTCGCGGTTCGAGCCGCTTCAGAGTCAGTTGAAGGACATCACCTGGGCGGGTTTTGCCGGCGGCCTGACGGTTCAGGTTGCCTTTCAGGTGGTTCCGGACACTCCGGGTCTCATTCTCCAGGTGGGTTCGTTTCTGGACTCCGCAGCCCAACGCGCCCGCGACAACACACCGGCCGAGTTGAGACGCCTGAACAAAAAACAGCTCGACGCTGTCGGCGTCGATCCGACCGTCTCTGACATCTTTCTAAGTGGCGAGGTGTATTCGCCAACCGAAAAGGACCTGCTGGTTGCCGCGCTTGAACAGATGGCCGGCATCGATGACCTGACGGCCATTGTCCGGCAAGCGGCTTTGGACTCCGAGCCCTCGCAACCGGTTTATCGGCGCCGTCAGGTGGAGCTGATGGCCGGTTATACCAAGAGCTTCCAGGGGGTGCGACGCGTCGTGATCATCCAGAACGCGATGTTCATGCAGCGCTCTGACGGCGTGGTCGTGGGCGTGTTCCCGGTCGACTACGTCAACTGGACCAAGGATGTGGGCGTGTCGATCCACAATGTTCATACGGACATCCAGCAGATGCCCGACGTAAGTGGCGTCGAGATCTGGTTGACGGGGCACCTCAGCGACCTCACAAAGGAACGGATCGCCGCCTATGGCTGGACGGTCAACGAAGGTATCGGGGATATGTTCGACCTGCAGTAGGGGTCACAACCAACCCAAACCGGTCAGACCGTCCCAGCCCAGCTTGAGGCCGCTGACCAGCAGGAAGACGCGCACGATGCCGTAAAACACGGCGTCCGACACGATGCGGTGCAGGCGCACGCCGAGCCATATTCCCAGAGGTGCCAGTGGCAGCAACGCAGCCGACGTTGCGAGGTTGTCGGTCGACCATAGGCCAAGATAGCCGTACGGGATGAGTTTGGCGTAGTTGACGATGAAGAACAGCCAGACGGTCGTGCCGGTATAGATCGTCTTGTCCAGCTTTTGCGGCAGCAGATAGATCTGCACCGGTGGGCTGCCGGCATGGGCCACGAAGCTGGTGAAGCCTGAAACGGTTGCCCAGACTGTCCCCTTGGCCACGCTCCGGCCGACGCCGCCCGCCGGCGGTTTGCGCACCCATTGTTGGACCAGGAACCCGATGACGATCGCGCCGATGATCAGACGGATGGCGTCATCCTGCAGGTATCGAAAGGTCAACGTGCCGAGGGCGATGCCGATCAGGGCCCCGGGCACCATGATGAGAAGATTGCGAAAATCCGCGATGCGCCGGTAGGCCGTCAGCCCGAAGATGTCCATCACGCACAGGATCGGCAGCATGATCGCGGCCGCCTGGACCGGCGGGATGACCAGGGCCATGAGCGGGACGGCGACGAACCCGAAGGCGGCGCCGAAGCCGCCTTTCGAGATTCCGATGAGCAGCACGGCCGGTATCGCTACGGCCAAGAAGAGGGGATCCAGGTACATTTTGGGTGATTCCGTCGGGGTGCTGTCCGCCCGGGCCTAGATTACGTCTGATACGCCGCCGCGCCGCACGTCGCCCGCCCCTTCGAAACCGTTGCTGTCGCCCAGCCTTGCCGCTGTATGAACCCCGCCGAAGAAGAGGTTGCGTTCGGGCCAGACGGTGTGGTTCGGATAGGCTGCCGTGAGGCCGGCGACGGTTGCGTCTTCGTGACCGAACTCGATGTTCAGATGGCCGCGTTCAAAGTGGACACGCGGGGCGAACACGGCCTTTTCCAGTGACATTTCCCGCCAGAGCAGATTTGCCGCGACCTGCACGATGGCGGTCCGGATTCGGTTGGAGCCACCGCTGCCAAGCACGGCGCGCCGTCCATCCGGCCATTCGACCAGACTGGGTGCCATCATCGACGAGATGCGCGTGTCCGGGGTCCATTCGAAGAAACCCTGGGGATTGATGTCTTCTTCGCCCAGCATGTTGTTCAGCATGATGCCGGTTCCAGGCAGGATGTGCCCGCATCCCTCGCCGTTGGACGTGCTCAGGGCGGCGGCGTTTCCAGCGGAGTCGACGACGCTGATATGGGTCGTTCCGCCGGTTTTCAGCGCGCGCCCTTCCATGGCTTCCAGGTAGTCCACCATGAAAGGCGGCGACAGCAGGCGATCGCAGTTTTCGGGGCTGCTTGCTTCGGCCATGCCGCTGGCGCGCCGCGCCTCGTTGGTGTTGCGCATGGCTTCGACCAGGTGACGGTGCCAGTCGCCGCTTCCATCCCAGCTTTCAGCCAGCAGCGACAGGCAAAAGCTGATCAGCGGGCCGCCGGAACTGGGCGCCGGGTTGGTCACGAAACGGGCGCCGTTTACCCGTGTCTCCAGCGGCTTCCGCCGAATGACCGTGTAGTCGGCCAGATCGTCCCGGCTCACCAGGCCGCCACCGTCAACGCACTGGCCGGCGATTTCAGCTGCGATGTCGCCCTTGTAGAACAGGTCCGCGCCTTCCCGGGTGAGGGCCTCCAGGACATCGGCGAAATCGCTGGTCCCGAACTGCTCTCCGGTGCGCAAGGTCTTGCCCGGCAGCTTGCGGCTTTCGAAAAGTGCCCGGGCGCTATCGCTGGCCAGCACGATCGGCGACACGATGTCCATGATCTCCGCCTGGAGCGGGGCCAGCGCGACCCCGGCCTTTGCGAGCCGGATTGCCGGCTCGACGATCCGTGCCATCGGCGCCTTGCCGTAGGTCGTGTGTACATCGAACAGGCCGGCGACCAGGCCCGGGGTCGCGATGGAGCCGATGCCGATGTGGAACTCCTGTGTGACTGTCCCGAAGTCTGCCTCGATGGCGCCGAAGTCGAGCTCACGAGCGGGCCTTTTGGTGCGGGGCGTCTGCGCGAAGAAATCGAAGAGCGTCGCTTTGCCGCCGGGCGTTTCGGCCAGCAAAAACCCGCCGCCGCCGAGCGACGCCAGCACAGGCTCGCAGACGCAGGCGGCGAACACGCCGGCCAGCGCAGCGTCGAAGGCATTGCCGCCGTCGGCCAGTAATTCCGCTGCGGCGGCGGCGGTATCCGGATGACCGGCCGCGACGGCGCCGTGGACCCCTTGCCTAACCATCTGACCCTGCAGGTTCTTGTTCGTTCCGGCGGCACAGTACACCGGACCCAGCCGGATGAACCAGTCGCTTGCATGGCGATAGCGAAGCGTTTATGGCACGGTTTCGGCAACCGGGAGTTTCAAGATCGTGCCGCGCCTGACGACCACCATCGACCTGCCTTCGATCAGCGCCGGCACGCGCCGTTACCTCACCGTGCACCGATACGGGCAGGCCGGCGCGCGGCCCAAGGCCTATTTCCAGGCGGCGCTGCATGCGGACGAATGGCCCGGTCTTCTGGTCCTGCATCACCTGACGCGGCTGCTGGATGTGGCCGACGCGGACGGCAGGATCGCCGGCGAGGTTCTGGTCGTTCCTTTCGCCAATCCAATCGGTCTCGCCCAGCAAGTCGGGGCCGCCCACGCGGGCCGCTATGCACTTGACGGCAGCGGCGATTTCAATCGCGGCTGGCCGGACCTCTCGGTCGATGCGGCCGGGCGCCTGCGGGGACGGTTGTCGGGGGATCCCACCATGGATGTGACAACCGTGCGCGAGGTTTTGAGGGAGGCCGCCGGCGATGTGCCATACCGGTCGGAAACCGAGGCGCTGCGGGCACATCTGCTTCAGTTGTCGATCGACTCAGATCTGGTCTTCGACGTTCACTGCGATGGAGCGGCGACGCTGCACCTCTACGGTTCCGAAAGGCATGACGACAAACTTCTGGCGTTGGCCGACGAGCTGGGCGTGCCGGTGATCCTCTTCGAATCCGAACCCAGCAGCGGCCCATTCGACGAAGCGAATTCGGGCCCCTGGTGGAAGCTCCGCCGGCATGTCGACGGCGCCGACCGGTTGCCGCCGGCCTGCTTCGCCGCCACGCTGGAGCTGCGAGGCCAGGCCGACGTGTCCGACGCGCTGGCCGAGCAGGATGCGCGCGGGCTGTTGCGCTATCTCATCCGCGAAGGTGTCGTTACGGGAGATGCCGGACCCGCGCCGGGCCGGCAGGGTGACCTGACTCCGCTGGAAGGGGTGGACGTGGTGTGCACGCCGGTCGGCGGAATCGTGACCTACAAGGTCGCGCTGGGCGCCCGTGTGGAGGCGGGTCAGGTGGTTGCCGAGGTGGTAGATCCGGCCGCGCCCGATCCCGACCAAGCGCGCACCGAATTGTGCAGCCGCGCCAGCGGCATCTTTTTCGCGCACAAGCTCAATCGCCTGGTGGTGCCGGGGGACCGGGTCTGCAAGGTGGCCGGCCAGACCCCGCTGCCGCACCGGCTGCCCGGCAATCTGCTAGAAGCGTAGGTTGCCGACGGCTTTGATCTTGGAAACGAAGCCGGCCTCTTCCTGACCGGCGAGTTCCCGCGGTTTCAGGTGGGCATGCCATTTCCCTTCCAGCCGCTTGAAGCCCCGGGTGATGAAATAGGTCAGGATCATGTACAGCACGGCTGCCGTAATGAACCCCTCGAACGCTAGATAATAACGTCCGTTCAGCGTCCTGCCGGCTCCGGTGATGTCGATAATCGTGATGATGCTCGCGATGGCGCTGCCATGCAGCATAAAGATGACTTCATTGGAGTAGGCCGGCAGGGCGCGGCGGAACGCGCTCGGCAGAACGATCCGGCGCATACGCATCCAGGGGCTCATTCCGCTGGCCCGGGCGGCCTCGATCTCGCCGAACGGCGTCGCCTGGATGGCGCCGCGCAGGATCTCAGTGGTGTAGGCTGCCGTGTTAAGGGAAAAGGCGATCAGCGCGCACCACCATGCCTGGCGAAGGAACGGCCAGAGGAAACTGTCGCGGACCGCGTCAAACTGGCTGAGGCCGTTGTAGATCAGGTAGGTCTGGACGAGCAGCGGCGTGCCGCGAAAGAGGTAGGTAAAGCCCCATACGGGAGGATTGAAAACCGGGTGGCTGTAAGCCCGCGCGATCCCCATGGGGACGGCCAGCACCAGTCCAAACAGCAAAGACAACGACACCAGCACGACCGTGTTCCATACGCCCAGCGCAAATAGGTCCCAGTGCTGGAAGGCGAGGCCAAATTCCAAGACTCACGCCCTCCTGATGCCGACGCTGTAGCGCTTTTCCGCCCAGCGCAGGACCCCGTTCGAAATCGAGGTGATGGCGAGGAACACCAACATCACCGCAGCCATGAAAGTGAACGGTTCGCGAACCGACTTGCCGGCCAGGTCAGCCTCGCGGACCAGATCCTCCAGGCCGATCACCGAACACAGGGCCGTCGCCTTGATCAGGACCAGCCAGTTGTTGCCGAAGGCGGGAAGGGCGAGTCGGACGAGATGCGGCCAGATGATGCGGCGGAAGATCAGAGGGCGCGGCATGCCGCAGGAGACGCCGGCCTCGATCTCGCCGCGCGGGATCGCCAGGATCGCGCCGCGAAACGTCTCTGTCATGTAGGCGCCGTAAATGAATCCGATCGTCATAAAACCGGCGGTAAAGGCGTCGATCTCCAGATATTCCAGCCCCACCGCGTCGGTCAGATCGTTGATCAAGATCTGGCCGCCATAGAACACCAGCAGCATCAGGACGAGTTCCGGGACGCCGCGGATGATTGTCGTATAGGTGCCGGCAATAAGTTGGGCGATCTTGGACTTGGAGAGCTTGGCCCAGGCGCCGAAGAGCCCGAGCAGGATGGCAAGGGCCAGTGAGGCCAAGCCAATGGTCACGGTCACAACCGTGCCCTTCAACAACAATGGTGTATAGGCGATCAGGTTTTCCACGGCCAAACGCTAGCACGTGGTGCGGGCCGGCGGAACAAAGAGATGGCCGGGAGAGGGACTACCCCTCTCCCTGGCTCGGATCTTCAGGATCCATACACGTCGAACTCAAAGTACTTCTTGGAAATCCTGTCGTACGTTCCGTTCTTGCGGATTGCCTCGATCGCGGCGTTGAACTTCAGACGCAGGTCGTCTTCGCCCTTGCGGATTGCGATCCCGGCGCCATCACCGTGGATCTCCCGGTCATAATGCTCGCCGCCGAAGAATGCGTAACCTTTGCCGCTCTCCGTCTTAAGGAACCCGTCAAGCATGGCGACCGAATCCGCCATGATCGCATCGATCCGGCCGGCCTGCAGGTCGAGGTAAACCTCGTCTTGTGTGCCGTAGAGTTTGACCTCGACATCCGGAAAGTGCTTTTCCATGTACGCTTGGTGTGTCGTGCCGCGCTGCAGGCCGATCACCTTGTCTTTCAAGCCGTCATTGGTATCCGTCCAATCAACGCCCTCGCGCGCGATGAACTTGGCTGGCGTGCTGTAGTACTTGATGGCGAAGTCCACCTTCTTTTGGCGTTCCGGCGTGATCGACATGGAGGCCAGAATCGCGTCGTATTTCTTGGCCAAAAGCGCCGGAATGATGCCGTCCCAGTCTTGCTTGACCAGTTCGCATTCGACCTTCATTTCCTCGCATAAAGCCCAGGCGATATCGATGTCGAAGCCCTTGAGTTCGCCGGACGGCGTTGTTTCCGAGAACGGCGGGTAGGCGCCTTCGACGCCAATCCTGACTTTTTTCCAGTCTTTGGCATCGGCGACGGACGTCGTCGCGACCAGCGCTGCGGCCGCGGCTAGTAAAAATAAGCGCTTCATGGCCTGGAGACCCTCCTTTACTTACTCGCTTTGTTGTTGCTTACCCCATTTACCGGGTTTTGGAAAGAAATTGTCGAAATCGCTCCGAGTCGGCATTTTGGAACACTTTTGATGGTGATCCCTCTTCTTCTATTCTGCCTTCATGCAGGAAGATGACGTTTGAAGATACGTCCCTGGCAAAGCCGATTTCGTGGGTTACGACGATCATCGTCCGGCCTTCGTTGGCCAGATCGCGCATGACGGTGAGGACCTCGCCGACCAGTTCCGGATCCAGCGCCGACGTGGGTTCGTCGAACAGCATGACTTCCGGGTCCATGGCCAACGCGCGCGCGATGGCCGCGCGCTGCTGCTGACCGCCCGACATATGGGCCGGATAGTAGTCCTTCCTCTCGCGAATCCCGACCTTCTCCAGCAGGGCCTCGGCCTTGTCGACGGCCTCGGCCTTGGGAACCTTCAGCACATGAACGGGCGCCTCGATAACATTCTCCAGTACGGTCATGTGGGACCAAAGATTGAAGCTCTGGAACACCATGCCGAGTTTCGCGCGCAACCGTTCCACCTGTCGCGGATCTTCGGGGACGGGGCTGCCATGGCGCCCCGGCTTCATTTTGATCACTTCTCCGTTGACCGCGACTTTGCCGGAGTTTGGCGTCTCCAACAGATTGATGCAGCGGAGGAACGTGCTCTTGCCCGACCCGCTGGAGCCCAGCATCGAAATGACGTCACCCTGTCGTGCGGTCACTGAGACGCCCTTCAGCACCTCGACCGCGCCAAAGCTCTTGTGCATATCCTCGACAGCGAGCGTCGGGACGGCATCGTTCATGTGAGAGCCCGCCCTTTCAATTAGAGGCGCCGCTCGGGTCGCCTCTTTCCCTATTCGGCACCGGCGCTTGCGTGGGTATTCGCTTAGGCGCAATGCGCATTCTTGCTTAGTCGGGAGGTTAGAGCGCGGAAGGGGGCGACGCAAGTGCGGTGGGCCGTCGGCCCCGACTTCGTGGAAGTCGGGAATCAACCTGAATTAAGGACGCGGGCGCTGCGGCGTGCTGGAATCACCCGTTCAATCCGTGTTTCATTTGACGTCGAGGAGATCGGGGTTCAAATCCAATGGCACACCAAGAACGGAGGCAGCAATGAGCGACACGGAAACCGGGGCGGCCGGTGCAGAGGAAGGACGGGGCCAGCCATTCTCGGCGGCGGACATCCGCAAGGTCATCCTGGAGAAGCAGGCCCAGAAGGCCGCTGAGGAAGAAGAGCGGGCACGGCAGGCCAGCGAGCAGCAGGACGAACTCCGCAAGGCCTTCGAGGAACGGGAAATCCGGCCGGACGTCTGGCAGCGAATTCACAAGGCAATTGAGCATGCCGTCGCGTCGGGTGAGAGTGAGGTCAAGGTCATCCAGTTTCCCACCGACTGGCTGACCGACGGCGGTCGCGCCATCAATAACGGTCTGGACAACTGGCCCGAGACGCTGACCGGCTTTGCGAAACGAGCCTACGATTTTTATGAACAGGAATTGAAGGAACGCGGATTTGGAACCCGCGCCGCGGTGGTGACCTATCCGGACGGTATGCCGGGCGACGTCGCCTTGTTCCTGAGCTGGGATGCGGAGGGTGCCGGGGCGGCTGACGGGGACAGCAGCTGACGGGTCGTCCCGACGATCCCCATTAAGTCGTAGTTAAACAGAATTAGCCAACATCCGGCCGGGCTTAAGGCAGTTCGGCACCGGCATCGCCTTGTGGCGGGTACCGGGCGCGGCGTCACCGGGAGAGGGTGTTGTGGCCGCGGGACCGAATGCGGCGGGCTCAGCATGATCTTCGAGGCTGGGAGCCGGCGCGGGTGCGACAATCAAGGTCAACGGACAAAGCGGGCAGCAGGCGCTGCGGGGCTCAGAATTCCTGGCGTTCCGCCACTGCGGCGATGGCGCTTTTCGTTCTGACCGGCCCCTTCGTCGCCCGGGAAGCCTGGGCCGTCGGTTTGGAGGAGGCCGTTCGCGCGGCGCTTCAGACCAACCCCGATGTGGGTATCGTTGCGGAAAACAGGCGAGCCGTGGATTTCGAGCTCAGGCAGGCCCGGTCGGGGTTCTACCCGTCGCTCGATGTCCGCGCCGCCGCCGGCCAGGAATTCACCAACGATCCGGGGACCCGGGACCGGACAACGACCGCCGGCGGCGACAACTCCGTCTGGCTACCCCGTTACGAATCCGGTGTCTCGGTTCGCCAGATGCTCTATGACGGCAACCAGACCGAACTCCAGGTCGCCCGCCAGGAAGCCCGAACTGTCTCGGCGACCCGGAGGGTTCGGGAAACCTCGGAATTCATCGCGCTCGACGCCATCGAGGCCTATATCGATTCGATCCGGCAGCGGGAACTGGTGAGAATTGCCGAACAGAACGTTCAAGCTCATTTGCGAATCCTGGAGCTGGTGGAGGCGCGGGAAAGAGGCGGGGCCTCGACGACGGCGGACGTCCAACAAACGGCCGCCCGGCTCGCTACCGCGCAAGATCGGTTGACCGAAGCGGAAGCCTTCCTGCGCGACGCTGATGCGGTTTATGTTCGGGTCATCGGCGAAAGCCCACGGGACCTCGAAAGGCCGTTTCCGCCGGTCAACGCGCTGCCGGCCTCGCTCAACGAGGCCATCAATCTGTCGCTGAAAAACAACCCGTCCATCTCGGTCAGCCGGGCGGATACCCAGGTTGCCCGCGAGGACCTGTCGCTGACCCAATCGGCCTTCCTGCCCCGATTCGATCTGGAACTGGATGCCGACAGCAATCGCAATATCGATGGTACGCGTGGCCAGGATACCAGTTTCTCGGCGCTCGTCGTCATGCGCTACAACCTGTTTGCCGGTGGCCGGGATATCAATCGCCGCCAGGAGCAGATCGCGCGACTTGCCGAAGCCAGACAGCGTCAGAACCGGGCGGTTCGGCTTGCCGAGGAAGAAATGCGGCTGTCCTGGAACGCCTTGATCAGCGCCCGGGAAAGACTGGTCGCCCTGCGTAACGAGGTGGAAGCCAACGAGCGGGTCAACATCACCTATCGTCAACAATTTGACCTGGGCGGGCGGGACCTGATCGATCTTCTGGATGCGGAGAACGACGTTTTCGTCTCGCGTAGTAATCTGATCAGCACAGAATTCCTCGAGTCCTTCAGCGTGTACCGAATCCTCGCAACCGGCGGTGTCCTGCTGAGTGCCCTGGACATCCCGGATCTGCGCGACAGCGATACGGAACTGGATCCGATCACCCCGGAAACTGTCGAGCCGGACGTGAGCAGGCTCCAGGTTGAGCCGGGCGAAACCGAGGCGCCCGCTGCGCCCGTACTGCCGGAATCGGCGCCGGCGCTGGCGCCGCCACAAACACCGCCGGCACCGGCGCAGCCCGCCCCCGCACCGCTGGAAAGCGCGCCGGTGGGCCCTGAAGGCCCGGCGCTGACGCCGCAACCCTCGCCCGTGGCGCCTGTCCTGCCGCAACCGCTCGAGGAGTCCCGCCTCGACGCCCAGCCGCCTGCCGGCGTTGAACCGCGCCCGACCGGCGCTGCGGCCGGCGCCGGTGCGAATGGCGCGGTTGGAATTCCCGAAGCGACCGGCACCGCCGAGGACACGGGCGGGCCGTTCTTGCCGGTCTTCCCCGACTCGACGAATCCCCCGCCGCCCGAGGAGGAGCTGGAGCTGCAGTCTGGCGAGCCCCAGCTGCAGTCCAGGCTGGAGATTGAGCTGCCCGACGAGCTTAGGGAAGATTCCGAAATCGACTTCGACGTCCCGGCACCGCCGTCTTCAGATGACATGGAGGTGGCAGAGGACCCGCCAACGCGAGACTTGGAGCTTTCTGCAGGGCCAGACCCATTGGACCTGGAGAGCACGCCGGCGCCACGGTCTGTCGCGGGCCCGGAGCCCGCTGCGGCGCCATCCTCCGATCTGCCTGAACGGCCGGCCGGGGCGCTGATCCCGGCGCCTGAGAGCCCGCCGGAATCGTCGATGAAGCCGGCAGCCACGGCCGTCGAGCCGGACGGTCCCGAGACGCTCGAGCCCGCCGCCGGACCGGAGACCGCGGAATTCGAAGGGGGGGCGGATGTTGCCGACAGCCTGTTAGTGCCATTCGAGCCGGAGTCGATGTTCCCGCCTCCCTCGGATGGGGCTGAAAACTGGGATCTTGGGATCGCCTCCCGTCCTGAGAGCGCCGATCCCGACGTGGGCCCCGAGGAGGTCGGCGAGCCCGTCGCGCCGTTCGAGCCGAACCCATCTGCCATACAATGGCAGTCAGACGCCCCCGAACTGCTTCCCCCGCCACCGGCACCCGAGTCGCGACCTGCCGCCCCTTCTCAATCCGCGTCGCAAAACGCGAATCGCGGATCGCGTACGGTTAACAGTTTAACCACTGGCCGACCCTCGGCCGGCATCTGGGTCCTGTCCGGGCCTGGCCGGGCTGAGCCGAAAAAGGCAGAAGTACCTGATCCCAGCGAGCCCGATACGACCGATATTCCATTGCCTTAGATCGGGGGCATGAACTCCCGCGTGTGCAAAGCGCGCGGGATTCGAGCGGATATCTTGCATTCTTCCCATCGTTAACAAATCGCGCGGTTTTAACCACGCGCAATGGCACGCCGCTTGCGGCTGAATTGACGTCGGCCGGCTGCTCCCATGCATCAATCCTTAAGCACGCTGGCCCATCCTTGCGGGAAATCGCAGAAGCGATAACGACGGAGATCGAAATGGCTGACACGCCGAAGACAGGGCAGGCAACTGGGACCGGGGCCCCCGCCGAAATCGAGCGGGTATTTGCCGGTCTTTCGAGCCAGGAGCTCAAGGAAATCGCGCAGACGGTGGACAAGCCGGCGGCGGGCGAAGAGATCACGATCCAGGTCTCGCCCGGACAGCCGATTGCCGTCACCTTCGATCTCTCGACTGTCGAGATCGTGCAGTCCGAGAACGATATTTCCGTACTGTTTCCGGACGCCTCGGTGATCCGGTTCGTTTCTCTTATTCCGGCGGCTTTCTCGTCGGCACCGCCCCTGTTGCTGATGCCCGATGGCAGCATCATCTCGTCGATCGAGCTGATTGATCTCGCATCGTCGCTGGATGCGTTGGGCGACACGCTGGAGGGCGTGGAACTGGCGTCGAACGCCGTTCAGGCTTCGGCGGTGACGGATTTTGCTGACGGCCGGCCCGACAGCCTGCCGCTGAACCGCAATGGCTCTCTGCTTGACGGTGTGACCGATCTGCCGGGCGGGGACTCGGCCGGCGGACGCGGCGATGGTCGCATCGCCACCAATGGACGTGGCCAGGACGGTCCCCGGCGCGACCGGTCGACGCGCGAGAGGGATGAGACGGATGTGGACAACACGCCGCTTCCGCCGATCCCCGGACGTTCAATCGGTCCGGCCTTTACTCAGGATGACGACGGCAGCCCCGATGCGCCGGTTGATTTTAATGCCCTGACGGCTGGTGACGATTACCTGGACGGGACCCAGTTCGATGCCCTTGGCGGCAATGACACGGTTATCCTGCCGGATACGGATGCCGCAGACGCTAACGGCTTTCTGGACGATGCCGGCAAAGGCCGGCTGTTCGACGCCGGTGCCGGCGACGATAAGGTTTACGGTGGGGATCTTGACGACGTGATCCTCGGTGGCCTGGGCGACGACGAACTGTCGGGCGCTTTTGGTGACGACTCCCTCTTCGGTGGTGCCGGCAACGATGTGCTGACCGGCGGGACAGGCGACGATGTGCTGCGTGGCGGTTCCGGCAACGATGTCCTTCGCGGCGGCCGGGGCGACGACAGCCTGCGCGGCGGCCGGGGCGACGACAGCCTGCGCGGCGGTCGGGGCAACGACACGCTACGTGGAGGGTCCGGCAACGACGATCTTCGTGGTGGCCTGGGCGACGACACGCTGAACGGCGGCCGAGACGACGACGTGCTGCGCGGTGGGCGCGGGAATGACACCCTGCGGGGTGGCTCAGGTGGCGATACGCTTCGCGGTGGTGCCGGTGATGACGTCCTGCGTGGCGGCCGTGGCGACGACACGCTTATCGGCGGTGCCGGAAATGACAGGCTGAGCGGCGGTGCCGGGGATGACCGGCTGCACGGTGGCTCAGGCGACGACAGGCTCCGTGGCGGCAGCGGAGACGATGTCTTGCGGGGCGGGCGCGGCGACGACAACCTCCATGGCGGCAGCGGCAACGACGACCTGCGCGGCGGTGCCGGCAACGACACCCTGCGGGGTGGCACAGGTAACGACACGCTCCGTGGCGGCAGCGGCGACGACGTCCTGCGGGGCGGTCGCGGCGACGACACCCTGAACGGCGGCAGCGGCAACGACACGCTGTACGGCGGACAAGGCAACGATGTGCTTCGCGGCGGGTCCGGCGACGACACTCTGCGCGGTGGCAGCGGCGATGACACGCTACATGGCGGTCGCGGCGATGACGTGCTGCGCGGCGGTTCCGGCAATGACACCCTGCGCGGCGGCAGCGGCGATGACACGCTGCATGGCGGTCGCGGCGACGACACCCTGCGCGGCGGTTCGGGCAACGACACTCTGCGTGGCGGTAGCGGCGATGACACGCTGCTTGGCGGCCACGGCGATGACGTCCTGCGCGGCGGTTCCGGCAATGACGAGCTGCGCGGCGGGAAAGGCGACGATGTCCTGCGCGGCGGTCGCGGCGATGACACCCTGCGCGGCGGGCAGGGTGATGACATCCTGCGCGGTGGCCGCGGCGATGACGAGTTGCGCGGCGGGCAGGGCGACGATGTTATGCGCGGCGGCCGCGGCGACGACACGCTGCTCGGGGGCCGTGGCGACGACACGCTGCACGGTGGCTCGGGCGACGACACCGTATTCGGCGGCACCGGCGACGACGTGATCTATGGCGACAGCCTGGCAGGCGACTCTGGTGTCAATCTGGTCGTAAACGGCAGTTTCGAAAACCACGCCGCACTGAACCGCGGCAGCTGGGGCACCTTCGACTCGATCGAGGGTTGGGATGCCGACCGCGGCGCCATCGAGATCCAGGCGAAGAAACATGGCGGCACGCCGGGCGCCCAGCACGAAACGTCCTTCCTCGAGCTGGACAGTCACGGGTCGGAGTCCAACAGCATCGTCTCGCAGGAGGTGCCGACCGGCGCGGAAGGCTCGTTTGAGCTGAGCTTCTACTACGCGCCGCGGACCAAGGGCGGGACCGATACGTCCGACACCAGCGAGATGGAAGTCTGGTGGGGCGGTGAAAAACTGGCCACCATCACGACGGACACCACCGGCTGGCAGCAGTACAGCTTCGAGGTCGAAGCTGACCCCGATGGCGCCGGCACCACGACCCTGGAGTTCCGGGGATCCGGAATCGAAGACAGTTACGGTGCGTTGGTCGACAATGTCTCGGTTGTTAGCTCCTCGGGCGGCGACGACGTTCTGGCTGGCGGTTCCGGCAACGATGTCATCTACGGCTACAGCGGCGACGACATCATGTTTGGCGACGCCGGCCTTGACGAGCTGATGGGCGGCGCCGGCAACGACTGGATCCAAGGCGGCCGCGGCGGCGGTTCGGTGTCGTTCGACGCCAGCATCGAGGTCGAGTTCGTCAGCTCCAATGCGGGCTACAACAATACCTACGGCTACTATGTGGCGAACGGCGAGGGCGACCCCCAGAACGGTGAGATTATTTTTGAGAATATGAACGCCACCGCCGACGGCGCGACCTACACCATCCGCCTGGATAGCGTCGATGCCGACGATATCGGCTTCTTCCTGATCGCCAACGGCGACCGCAAGAACGCCGCTCTGGATCTTGAGCAGGGCGACGACGTGCGCTTCACCGAGGAGAACGGGGAGTGGGTTGCACAGAAGAACGTCGATGGCGAATGGGTCTCGCTGAAAGGCCAGGGCGAGGACGCCTATTTCAGCGATGTCGATCTGAACCCGGACGACTTCGATCACATGCGCGAAGGAACCGACGGCCTGCAGGGTTGGGAAGACCTGCGCGGCGGCGGCGATCGCGACTTCAACGACGCGGAAGTCGAAATCACCTTCCAGAACGGCGTCAATACCATCGAAACCGGTGACCAGCTCTACGGCGGCGATGGCGAGGACGTCTTCTTCTTCCAGCGCGGCGACGGTGTGGACGAAATCCACGATTTCGAAGTCGGAGAAGACCGACTGGTCTTGAATGGATACGACGCCGACGAGGTGGAGTTCCTGCAATCTGGCGACGATACGATCGTCAAGCTGGGCGAGGACGAGGCCGTTAAGATCAATGACGTCGATGCCGATGACCTGGCGGGCATGACGGACGAATTCGAGACAATGTCCGACGATGACGGCAACGGTTTCTTGGACTTCGACGAGGTCATGCAGGCCCAGGATGAATTCTTCGCCGGCGACAGCGGCGGTGGCGGCGCTCCCGCTGCCACGGACGCGGCTGTCGTCTTTGTCTCGCCGGCGGCGCCCGAACCGGGCCTTGGCGGCGATAGCGAAGAGACGCCGGCCGTCTAGCCGGCCGGCCGCGACGGCTCAGAATACCGGCTGATTTCTGCGGATTTCAGCCGGATCGCCTCCATCCCGGCGAGGTCCACATGGGGCCTCCAATTAACCCAAAATCAATCGGCAAAATGCACTGTTCCTGATGGCGGAATGCCTCGGCTTTCCGTCAATCATCTGAGTTCTTTGGTATGCAATCGCGGACGGTCCGGGGCGACTTGAGATCCAGAGGACTGGAAGGGCACAGACGTGGCAGGCGACGAACAGAAGAAAGCACCCGGCACTGAGCCGGAGACCGGCGCTGCCCGTCCCGAGCGACCGGCCCAGCATGCCAGACGCTCGCGCGATCCCGAGGGCGCTCCGTCCGCCAGACAGACAACGGCTGCAAAGCCGGCTGCTGCCGCCGCCAAGCCGGCCGCAACGGCCTCGGTCAAGCCGGCCGCGAAACCGGCGGCCGCAGCTGCTGCCAAAACCGCTGCCAAACCAGCAGCCGCCCCATCTGCCAAAACCGCCGCCAAAACGGCCGCGCCACCGGCCAAGCCGGCGACCACCGAGGTTTCGAGTCCGGCGGCGGTCCAGCAACCCGCGCCGAAGCAGTCCCCCGCGACGGACGCACTGAATATTTCCGAGCGGGGCTGGCGTATGCCGGCCACCCGGGGGGCTGCTGCCGAGGCACAGACGCCGCCATCCGCCCCACCGGCCAAAAAGGCAACACCGGCAGCCCAGCCGGTCGAGAAGGCGCTGATACCGGTGCCCGAAGAGCCTGCCAGGAAAGCGGTTCCGAAACAGGCCGGCGGGGCCGTGGCAACGAAGCCCGATCCTGTGCCGTCTGCCGGGCCCGACCGGTCTGAAGAGGACGATGCACCCGAAAAGGCGGACAAGAACTGGCGGGTGCCAGCGACCTTGTCGTCGGACGACCCGCTGCTGGCCAGTCTCACGGTGCTGTTGACCTTGCTGGACAGGTCAGTTTCTCCGAACGCGCTTGTCGCCGGCCTGCCGTTGGAGAACGGCCTGCTGACGCCCGAGCTCCTGGTTCGCGCCGCTGCGCGTGTTGGCGCCTCCGCGCGGATCATGCGCCGACCGTTGAAGCGGATCCGTCCCCAGGACCTGCCCTGCCTGTTGATGCTGTCCTACAGGCGTGCCTGCGTGCTGACCTCGCTATCGGACGACGAGGCAGAGATCATCGTGCCGGAGCTGGGCTCCGCCCGCCGGAAGATACCGGCGAAGGAACTGGACGAGGAGTATATCGGCTACTTGCTGCTGGCCCGGCCAAACTTTCAGTTCGACGATCGGGCCACCGCGCGGACGGTGGAAAACCCAAAAGGCTGGTTCTGGGGCGCGGTCTTCAGGAACTGGCGGATTTATATCGAGGTAATGCTGGCCGCGGTTCTCATCAACTGCTTTGCGCTCGCGAGCCCGCTGTTCATCATGAATGTATACGACCGCGTCGTTCCGAACTTCGCGGAAGAAACGCTCTGGGTCCTGTCGATCGGCGTTGTCTGCATTATCGGTTTCGATTTCCTGCTGAAAACGCTGCGCAGCTACTTCGTGGACTATGCCGGCAAGCAGGCCGATGGCCGGATTGCCAATCGCCTGTTCCAGCAGGTGCTGGATATGAAGATGGCCGACCGCCCGACCTCGGCGGGCGCGCTGGCCAACTCCCTGCGCGAATTCGAACATCTGCGCGAGTTTTTCACCTCCAGCACACTGATTGCGCTGGTCGACCTGCCCTTCATCTTTCTGTTCATCCTGATCATCTCCTGGGTTGGTGGAACGCAGATCGCCATGGTGCCGCTGCTGGCCGTGCCGCTGGTGCTGCTGATCGGGCTGATGCTGCAATGGCCGCTGAAGCGAGCGATCTCGAGTACGTTCCGTGAGGCGCAGCAAAAGCACGCCATCCTGATCGAATCGATCACGGGCATCGAGACGATCAAGAAGACGGTCGCCGAAAGCCAGATGCAGCGGAACTGGGAGATGTTCGTCGACATGACCGCCCGGTCTGCCGCCGCAGCCCATCGCTGGTCGTCGATCGGCACCCACATATCCGGCGCCGCCATGCAACTGGTGACCGTCGGTGTCGTCTTCTACGGCGTTTATCTCATCCATGCGGGAGACATGACGGTCGGCGCGCTGGTGGCTTCAACGATCCTGGCCGGACGAGCCATGGCCCCGATGGGGCAGGTGGCCGGAATCCTGACCCGGTTCCATCAGTCTCGCACCGCCCTGAAGGCGCTGGACGATCTGATGCAGGCCAGGGTCGAGCGGCCTGAAGGACGACGGTTCGTTTCCCGGCCGGCGCTGAAAGGACAGATCGAATTCAAGAACGTCACGTTCAGTTATCCGGGTCAGAAGTCCCCGGCGCTGCTGAACATGTCCATGAAGATCGGCGCCGGCGAACGGGTCGCCATCATCGGGCGAATCGGTTCCGGGAAATCCACCGTCGAACGCCTGGTCAACGGCCTGTTCGATCCCGACGAGGGCGCCGTCCTGGTGGACGGCATCGATGTTCGCCAGTTGGATCCGGCCGACTTGCGCCGCAATATCGGGGTCGTTCCGCAAGACGTCTATCTGTTCCACGGTTCGGTCCGCGACAACATCGCCATCGGCGCGCCCTATGCCGACGACGCGGCCATCCTGCGCGCGGCCAAGATCGCCGGCGTCGACGAGTTCGTGTCGAAGCACCCGCACGGTTTCGATTTGCAGGTCGGCGAGCGTGGACAGAGCCTTTCAGGTGGCCAGCGTCAGGCGGTCGCTGTTGCGCGGGCGCTCCTGATGCATCCACCGATCTTCATCATGGATGAACCGACGAGCGCCATGGACAACACCAGCGAGTCGCGTTTCAAGGAGCGGCTGGTCCAGTCGCTTGGCCGCTCCACCCTGATCATGGTGACGCACCGCACATCGCTGTTGTCTCTGGTCGACCGGGTGATCGTGGTCGACGGCGGAAAGGTGGTCGCCGACGGGCCCAAGGACGATGTCGTCGCGGCCCTGCAAGGCGGCCGCATCCATACGGTGGCGCGGTGAGGCGGAAGATGGCAGGCCAGAGAAGACGTTGGACCGACCGCATCGACCCCGCCGACCTTGTTTCAGGGGGCGGTCCCGGCGGCGGCCGTCTGGCCCATGTTCTGCTGCTGTCGATTTTTGCCGTCTTTGTCTGTTTCGTCGTCTGGGCGCGGTCGGCGACTCTGGACGAGGTGACCCGCGGCGACGGCAAGATCATCCCATCCAGCCAGATGCAGGTGGTGCAGCATCTCGAAGGCGGCATTCTGGCGGAACTGATGGTCGAGGAGGGCGAGATTGTCGACGAGGGTCAGGTCCTCATGCGCATCACCAACAAGTCTGCCGACGCCGAACTGGGCGAACAGCGCAAGCGCTATTCGGGCCTGCTTGCTGCTGCGGCCCGGCTCGTCGCGGAGGCGCACGGTGCGGAGGAGATCCTCTTTCCGGACAAAGTGCTGGAGAATGCGCCGGAGGTCGCCGAGCGGGAAGAACGGCTATTTGCAAAGCGGCGCAACCAGCTCGAGCAGCAATCGGCGATCTTGCGGGCACAGGTCAGCCAAAAGCGGCAGGAGTTGCGGGAGCTTCAGGCCAAGGTGAAACAACTGGGCCGTTCCCGGAGCCTCGCCCAGCAGGAGCTCGATCTTCTGAAACCCCTTGTGGAGGTCGGAGCCGCCCCCAGACTGGATCTGTTGCGGACGGAACAAAAGCGGCAGGATCTGGATACGCAGATTGCCGGCGTCGAACTGGCGATCCCCCGGACCGAGGCGGCTGTCAACGAAGCCGAGCGGCGGCTGGCGGAAAAGCTGTCGACCTTTCAGGCCGAGGCGCAGGAAGAGCTCAACGACCTGCGAGTCGAGATTGCCCGGCTGGAGGAAGAGATCACGGCCGGTGTCGACCGGTCGGCGCGAACCGAGGTCCGGTCGCCGGTGCACGGCACCATCAACAAGCTCACCATCAATACGATCGGCGGCGTCATCAGGCCGGGCGACGATCTTGTGGAGATCGTTCCGTTGCAGGACACCCTGCTGGTCGAAGCGCGAATCAGGCCAGCTGACCGGGCGCAGCTCTGGCCTGGCCTGCCCGCGGTGGTCAAGGTCACCGCTTACGATTATTCGATTTATGGCGGGCTCGATGCGACGCTCGTCGACATCAGTCCAGACACCATCACGGACGAGAAAGGCGAGAGCTTTTATCGCATCCGCCTTCGGACTGATGATTCCTCGCTGGGCGAGGACAAACCCATCATCCCGGGCATGACCACATCGGTCGATATCCTGACTGGACAGAAGACCGTTCTCGATTACATCCTGAAGCCGATCATCAAGGCGCAGCAAAACGCCCTGCGTGAGCGGTGACGCCATGGTTTCCGGGGGGAGGCCCGTGGATCGACTGAACGCTTTCGTTGCTCACTCCGACGTCCGCATCGAAGGAGAACAAGACGGCCCGCTGTCTGGGCTCATCTTTGCGGTCAAGGACCTGTATGACATCGCTGGCTACCCGACCGGGTGCGGCAATCCCGACTGGCTGAAGACGCACCCGCCGGCCGAACGCACGGCGCCAGCGGTTGCGGACCTGTTGACGGCCGGTGCGACCTGTATCGGCAAGACCCAGACAGACGAACTCGCCTATGCCCTCAACGGCGAGAATGCCCATTACGGCACCCCGGTCAATGTCAATGCCCCGGGGCGCATCCCGGGCGGATCCTCCAGCGGATCTGCGGCGGCCGTCGCCGGCGGATTGGTGGACTTTGCCCTGGGGACCGACACGGGTGGTTCGGTCCGGGTGCCGGCAAGTTATTGCGGGATCTACGGTATCAGGACCACGCAGAATCGGATCACGTTGGCCGGTGTGATGCCGCTGGCGCCCGGCTTCGATACGCTCGGCTGGTTCGCGCGCGACCCCGCCATCATGGGCAAGGTCGGCCGGATCTTGCTGCCGGGCTGGTCCGACCCCAGGCCCGCTAAACGCATCTTGTTCCCCGAGGACGTCTGGGCGTTGGTGGACGAGGACGTACGAGCCGCGCTGGAGCCGGCGTTGCAGCGGCTCTATAACGCCGTCGGGGCGCCGGAGAGCGTAACGCTGGCCGACTCGGAACTGGAGGAATGGATGCCGGCCTTCCGGATCCTGCAGGGCGCCGAAGTCTGGCGGGTCCATGGCGACTGGTTCCGCGAGGCTGGCCCGGTCTTCGGTCCCGGCATTTCCGAGCGGATCCAGTGGGCGGGTAGGATCCAGGCCTCCGAGGTGGAGGCGGCGTTCAAGGTCAGGCGGACCGCCCAGCAACGCATGCAGGCGCTGCTTGAAGATGACGTGGTAATGGCCTTGCCGGCCGCGCCGGGGATCGCCCCGCCCGTAGGAGCGGTCGGTGCTGCGCTTGAGCGGCAGCGGACACGGACGTTGCGTTTGTCGACCCTGGCGCCGCTCGCTGGTGTGCCGCAACTGACGCTGCCGGCGGGACGGCTGGAGGACTGTCCAGTCGGTCTGTCGATGCTGGGGTGCCGCGAAGGGGATGAGGGTCTGCTTGCCCTGGCCGAAGCCGTCGGCGAGGTGGTGCCGCCGGGCTCCTATTCGTCGTAGGAAATCAGTGCCGCAAACGGCACGTCCAGACGGTCACGGCCATTCAGGAAATTCAGCTCGATGATCCCGGCGCCCCCGCGGACGTCGCCGCCGACCTTGCGGACCAGTTCGATCGCTGCGGCCATGGTCCCGCCGGTCGCCAGTAGATCATCCAGCACCACGACCTTCTGGCCCGGTTCGACGGCGTCCGCCTGGATTTCGATTGTATCGCTCCCGTATTCCAGGTCGTAGGTCAGCGAGACCGTCTCTCCCGGCAGCTTTCCTTTTTTTCGGACCATGGCGAAGCCGATGCCCAACGTCAGCGCCAGGGGCGCGGCCGTCAGAAAGCCGCGGGACTCGATACCGACCAGGACGTCGGGCTCTTTCGGCCGCACGGCTTCGGCAAGCTGGCGGACGCATTCCTGCCATGCCGGCGGATGCGCCAGCAGCGTGGAGATGTCGTAGAACAGGATGCCGGGTTGCGGAAAATCCGGGATCGACCGGATATGGTCTTTCAGGTTCATCGTATCTCGGCGCCTCGCCCCGTTTGGACCGGCGCATCCTATCGGCGGCTTTGCCCTGCGGCAATGCGCAAGCCGGGAGCGTTGTAGTTGAGTCAAGCCCTTGCACGCTTGCGGTGCATTGCGGTCATGATAACCTTGCAAGCTGCAACTGGGGCATTGAATGGCAGAAATCACCGCTCACGAACAGGACGCGCCAGGCTGGATTGAGGTCGAGCAGGAAGGCGACCTCTTAAGGGTTGTTGCCGGCGGTCGCTGGACGATCGACGACGCAATGACGCTGGATCCGTTGACGCGAGACCGGGACTTCCCCGGGGTCCGTCGCGTCCAGGCGGACCTGTCCCAGATCGAGGAACTGGACACGGCAGGCGCATGGATTCTTTGGCGCTGGGGCCAGGAGTTCCGCAACCGGGGCATCGATCCGGAAATGCTGGCCGAGAACCCGGCACATACGCCGCTGTTCGATCTGGTCGAGAACTCCCAGTGCACCGCTGAGGATACGGTCCGGGAACACGAGAATCCGCTTCTGCTCCTGCTCATTGATATGGGCAAAACGACGGTCTGGGCGTGGCGGGAGATGGAGAGGTCCCTCAATTTCGTCGGTCTCACCATCGTGACCCTGCTGAGAACACTGCCGGCGCCCTGGACATGGCGTCCCAAGGCGGTGATCGCTCAGATCGAACAGACCGGCATTCGCGCCTTGCCGATCGTCGGGTTGCTCTCATTCCTCGTGGGCGTCGTCATGGCCTACCAGGGTGCTGAGCAGCTGGCGCGCTTCGGCGCCGAGATCTTCACGGTGAACTTTCTTGGCGTGGCGATCCTGCGCGAGATCGGCGTGCTGATGACAGCGATCATGGTGGCGGGCCGCTCAGGCTCGGCCTTTACCGCCTCGATCGGCACGATGACCGTCAACGAGGAGGTCGACGCGATCGAGGTCCTCGGTCTCGATCAGATCGAGGTCCTGGTGCTGCCCCGCGTGCTCGCGCTCATGGTGACCCTGCCGCTTCTCACCTTTTGGTCTGATGTGGTCGGCCTGCTGGGCGGCGCCGTCATGGCGGTCTACGCGCTGGACATTTCGCCGCAGCAGTTCGTCGAACAGCTCAAAGAGGCGGTCACCGTCGAACATTTCCTCGTCGGTATGGTGAAGGCACCGATCTTTGCGATCATCATCGCCATGGTCGGGTGCGAGGAAGGCCTCAGAACCAAACGGAATGCCGAAAGTGTCGGGACGCAGACAACCAAGTCGGTTGTAAAGTCCATCTTCCTGGTCATCGTATTCGATGCGGGGTTCTCGATCATGTTCTCGTTGATCGGGATCTAATCGATGGACGGCGCCACGGTGTCGCAGGACCACGTCATTTCCATCCGCGGACTGAAGAACCAGTTCGGTAGCCAGGTCGTCCACGAAAACCTGGACCTGGACATTCGTCGTGGTGAGATCGTGGGTATCGTCGGCGGCTCCGGCACGGGCAAGACCGTGCTATTGCGGACCATCATCGGGCTCAACCAGCCGGTCGAAGGCGAGGTCTCCATGATGGGCTACGATGTCCGGCGTGCCGGAGAGGCTGAAATGAAGGCGCTACGCCGGACCTATGGCGTGCTGTTCCAGGACGGTGCCTTGTTCTCGTCCCTCACCGTTGCCGAGAATATCGAGGTTCCCCTAAAGGAACATTCGAAACTGTCGAAGGTGTTCATGGACGAGCTCGCCGCCCTCAAGGTGCAACTGGCGGGCTTGCCGGCCAACGCCGCCAACAAATACCCGTCCGAGCTCTCCGGCGGCATGCGAAAGCGGGCAAGCCTGGCAAGGGCATTGGCGATGGACCCTGCGGTCGTTTTTCTGGATGAGCCGACGTCCGGCCTTGATCCGATCGGCGCCAGTGCCTTTGATCAGTTGGTCAAGACCCTTTCGGGTACTCTCGGATTGACGGTGTTCATGATCACCCACGACCTTGACTCGCTGGCTGCGATCTGCGACCGAATTGCAGTGCTTGTCGACAAGAAGGTCCGGATGGGGACTTTGGAAGAAATCCTGGCTGACGACCATCCCTGGATTCAACAGTACTTCCGCGGGCCACGGGCGCGGGCGGCTTTCCAGAACACGCCGCACGCGCAGGGGCAATAGGGGCCATGGAAACCCGCGCCAGCTACATCCTCGTCGGCAGTTTCGCCCTGGTCTTCGTGATCGGGATCGTGGTCGCGCTGCTCTGGATATCCGGACGAACGGGCGAGGAGAAGCTCGTCTATTTCGACATTCTATTCGAAGGGTCGGTGGCGGGATTGCGTCCCGGGAACCCGGTCAACTATCGCGGCGTACCGATCGGCCAGGTCGTTCACATGATGATCGACCCGGAAGACATCAACAAGATCCGCGTCACGATTGAAGTCCCGCAAACGACACCGGTGAAGGAAGATACGATTGCGCGGCTGCAGTATCAGGGCATCACGGGCGTCGCCTTCGTCAATCTCGGCGGCGGGACCCAGGAAGCGCCCATGATGGTGGCGGGGAGCAGCAGGCGAGGCGAGCAGAACCCCGTCATTAATTCGGAAGTTTCGGGTCTTCAGAAAGTGTTCGAGTCGGCGCCGGAACTGGTCAGCCGCCTGACCACCCTGGTCGACAACGCCAACTACGCCCTCAGGGATGAGAATCAGAAGGCATTCTCGGACATTCTGAACAACCTTGCCGATTTCACCGGGGCGCTGGGCGAAAACAAAGAGGCGGTCGGCTCGTTCATCGATGATGGCGCCGAATCGATGGCCAATCTGAGAACGATTACCGGTGACCTCGCGGCACGAAGTGGCAGGGGTGCCAAAGCCATCGACGATGCTCTGGCAAACCTTAACGAGCTTCTCGAAGAAGCCAAACCGCTGGTGGTGGACGCGGATATTGCGGTGCAGGAGTATTCGGTCCTTGCCCGGGATCTGCAGAATGCCACGGAAGAAGTTACCGGATTGGTCTCGGAGAACCGGGAGAATGTGAAAGCCTTCACCGACAATGGACTGCTTGAGATCACGCTGTTCATGTCGGAGGCGCGTCAGTTCGTGGGGTCGTTGCAGCGTGTCGTCGACCAGTTGGAACGTGATCCGGCCCGGTTCCTATTCGGAGACCAGCAACAGGGATTCAAGGCGCAGCAATGACCCGTTTTTATCCGCATCGATCGATCTGGCGCACCGCAACACTGTTCGCCCTGCTGCTGCTGATGGCCTGCAGCCTGCCCGGCCAGGGCGCGCCGCCAAGGCAATATGTGCTGACCCCGAAGAGCACCTATGACGACGACTTGCCCACCGTTGATTGGCAGCTCCTGATCGAAACGCCGGTCTCGAAGGCGGGCCTCAACTCGCCGCGGATCGCGCTGAGGCACAGCGTCATCCAGTTTGACTACTTCGCCAACACGGCCTGGATGGATACCGGCCCGCGCATGGTGCAGAACCTGCTGGTCGAATCGTTCGAGAATTCCGGCAGCATCATTTCGATCGGCCGGCAGGCGATCGGATTGAAGTCGGATTTTCAGTTGAAGCTGGAGCTGCGCCATTTCCAGGCGGAGTACCAGGGACCGAAACCTCAGTTCGGCGCCAAGGCCAAACCCACCAACGAAGTGCCCAAGATCAACGTTTCGATCATCGCCAAGCTGATCAAAATGCCGCAGCGGGAGATCGTCGCGGCCGAGCGGTTCGATTCGCTCATCACCGCGGCGGGACCGGATATGCTGGCCATCGTGGCGGCCTTCGACGAGGCTCTGGGCAAGGTAATGAAACGGCTTGTGACCTGGACCATACTTCAGGGTCAGTTGAACATGGCCGCCTAGCGCTTCTGCTCGGCTTCTTAACGTCGAATTAACGCAACCGATCTCTGATCCGGCCATGACGCACATCCTGCATCGGCATACCCATGGCACGCTTGCCGTCGCCGCCAAGGGCGACGGGTGTTACATCGTCGACACCGAAGGCAAGCGGTACCTGGATGCCTCGGGTGGCGCCGCGGTTTCTTGTCTCGGCCATTCGCATCCGGCCGTCATATCGGCCATCAAAAAACAGGTGGATCAGATCGCCTTCGCCCACTCGGCCTTCTTCACAAACGAGCCGGCCGAGGCGCTGGCCGATTTTTTGACCGCCCGGGCGCCCGAGGGGCTGGACAAGGTTTACTTCGTCACTGGTGGTTCCGAGGCCATGGAAGCCGCGCTCAAGCTGGCAAGGCAGTATTTCGTGGAAATCGGCCAGCCGCAGCGGCGTCACATCATTGGCCGGCGGCAGAGCTATCACGGCAATACACTGGGCGCCTTGGCGACAGGCGGCAACTTGTGGAGGCGCGCGCAGTTCGAGCCGTTGTTGATCGAAACCCACCATATCGCCCCCTGTTATCCATATCGCGACAAGCTGGATGGCGAGAGCGAAGAGGCGTACGGCAAGCGCGTGGCGGACGAACTGGAAGACATGATCCAGCGCCTCGGGACCGACAGCGTGATTGCCTTCGTCGCCGAACCGGTCGTCGGCGCCACCGCCGGCGCCCTGGTCCCCGTGCCGGGCTATTTCAAGCGAATCCGCGAGATCTGCGACCGGTACGGCGTCCTCCTTGTCCTGGACGAGGTGATGTGCGGGATGGGGCGCACGGGGACGCTGTATGCCTGCGAGCAGGACGGGATAGCGCCGGACCTGCTGGCGGTGGCGAAGGGGCTGGGCGCGGGCTACCAGCCGATCGGCGCCATGCTGCTGAGCGACACGATTTATGCGGCGATCCGGGACGGATCCGGCTTTTTCCAGCATGGCCACACCTATATGGGCCATCCGACGGCATGCGCTGCGTCGCTGGCCGTACAGCAGACAATCGAAGAGGAAAACCTGCTGGAGAATGTCCAAGCCATGGGAGACCTGCTGGCTGACGCTCTGACAGACCGGTTTGGCAATCATCACCATGTCGGTGAGATTCGCGGCCGGGGCCTGTTCCGCGGGTTGGAGCTGGTCCAGGACCGGACCTCAAAGGAGCCGTTCGACCCGGCCAAGCAGCTGCACACGAGAATCAAGGCGCAGGCCATGGACCGGGGCCTGATCTGCTATCCGGGTGGGGGCACGATCGACGGAAAGCGAGGCAATCACGTCCTGCTGGCGCCTCCCTTCATCATAAATGCCGAGCAGATTGCCGAACTGACCGAAAAGCTGGGCGAGGCCGTCGACGCGGCGATAGCCGAAGCGGCCTGAACAGCGGCGATGACCGAGGCGACCCCGCTGATCGTTATGGTGGCGCCCAATGGCGCCCGCAAGACCGCCGCCGACCATCCGGCGGTGCCGGTCACCGCGGCCGAGACCGCCCGGACCGCGGCAGCCTGCCGGGAGGCGGGGGCTGCGATGATCCATCTCCATGTCCGGGATCGCGACCAGAAACATCTGCTGGACGCTGACGCCTATCGCGAGACCATTGACGCGGTCCGGCAGGCGGCAGGCCCCGAACTGATCGTCCAGATCACTACCGAAGCGGTCGGGATGTACGCGCCGGCCGAGCAGATGGCCGTGGTCAGGGACGTCCGGCCGGAGGCCGTGTCTTTGGCGGTAAGGGAGCTGTGCCCGGACCCGAGCCACGAGCAGGCGATGGCCGCGTTCTGCCAGTGGATGCAGCAGGAGGCCATCCTGCCCCAATACATCCTTTATTCCGGCGACGATGTTGCGCGGTTCGGGTCGTTGCGTGCACAGGGAATCATTCCCGACGCGCAACCGTTCGTGCTGTACGTCCTGGGCCGCTACGCCGCCGGCCAGCGCTCGGATCCGTCGGACCTGCTTCCGTTCCTTCAGGCGGCGGCCGGGCATGATTATGTCTGGTCGATGTGCGCGTTCGGCCAGCGGGAGTCCGCGTGCGCCCTGACCGCGGCGGCACTTGACGGGCATGTGCGGGTCGGGTTTGAAAACAACACGCTGCTGGCGGACGGATCGACGGCGCCGGATAACGCCGCGCTCGTCGCACAGATTGCCAAGGGCGCCCGCCTGATCGGCCGCCCTGTCGCGTCGCCCGCAGAGGCGCGGAAAATATTGGGAGTTGGGCGTTGACACAGTTCCGTCTTCTTCAAACCGCCGGGTTCCTTTGTGCGGCGTTGGGTCTGTTTGGCGCCAGCGCCGCCGCCCAGGAAGACCTGGACCGGGCCGCAGCGATCGTGATCGGCGGCGGCCAGCCTTTCGGTCTGTATTTTCCGGAGGCCGGCGCGATCTGCCACCTGTACGCCCGGACGGACGGCGCGGACCGTTGCCTGGTCGACAGTTTCGCTGGGTCGGTCGATGCGCTCGCCGCTCTGAGAACGGGAAGAGTGGATTTTGCCCTGGTGCAGTCCGACTGGCAGCAGCATGCCGTCAAGGGCACCAGCCGGTTCCGGGCGAACGGCCCGGACAAGGGCTTGCGATCGGTGTTCTCGCTGCATGGAGAAGCACTCACCCTCGTGGCCAGGAGCGACATCGGGATCTCGGTGCTGGACGATCTCGCTGGCAAGAACGTCGACCTGGGTCCCAAGGAATCCTATGCCGCCAAGTTCATGGAGGCGGTCCTCAAGCTGGAAGGGCTGGATCGGGATGAGCTGGCTGAAGTCTCGAATCTGCCCACGTCGGTCAGCATGACGCGGCTTTGCGAGGGCAGCATCGATGCCGCTGCCATTTTGAGTTCCCATCCAAATCTGCATCTGATCGGCGCGCTGCGGCGGTGCGATCTGAAACTCATTCCGCTGTCGGGGTCCGCGATCGACGAACTGCTGCATGCCGGCCGCGGTCTCAGCGAAATCACGATCCCGGCAGGGACCTACAGGGGCCAGAACAGCGACGTGCCGACCTTCGGCATCCGGTCGACCCTGGTGACCCGCGACACGCAACCTGCGGATGTCGTCTCGGCAATCGTGACCTCGACGCTGGATGGTCTTTCCTGGCTGCGCAGCCGCCATCCGTCGCTTACGCCGCTGGACAGCCGGCAAATGACGGTTCAGGGCCTCGCCGCACCGCTTCACGAAGGCGCAGCGCGGGTCTACCGGGAGCGGGGTCTGCGTTAACCCTGTCGCGCGGTCTGGCGTATTGACGCCGCGGCACGGCCCCGTGCATAGTTCGGAAAAATAACGCAAATAATGGTGCGTGATCTCAAGTCGTGCGGCTGCGCTTTCTTAGCGTTTTGATTGTAGCAGAGCGCGGTTTCAGCGGTCATACGCCGTAGTCAAAGGGAGCGTCTTCGTTCTGAGCGCGGTCGTTCAGCCGACAAATGCCGTGGCAATTGTTCGGGTGGGGTGGAAGTCCCCGCAACGGTCGATGCGCGTCTCGCTGCGCGGCCCGCCCTAGTCCTTGGCGGCCGCTTTGCGGCATCCCGTCGTCCAGACACCAGAGGTTTTGGCGACGCAAACCGCCACCGCCGGTGGCGAATCTCAACCGGGGACCGAGCCTGAATCAGAAATTGTAGCGTGGGGTTTCCGGCAAACAACGACACGACAGATGTCGGTATTCAGGGAGTATCATTATGGTGATTAGGAAGGTACTGGCCGCGACAGCGATCGCCGCCGTCAGCGTTGCGTTTTCGCTCGAGGCATTCGCCCAGGAGAAGTTCGTTACCATCGGTACGGGCGGGCAGACGGGTGTCTATTACCAGGTCGGCGGCGCCATCTGCCGTCTGGTGAACCGGGGCACCAAGGATCACGGGATCAAATGCACCCATACTACGGGCGGTTCGGTGGCCAACATCAACGGTATCCGGGCGGGCGATCTGGACATGGGCGTCGCCCAGTCTGACTGGCAATACCATGCCTATAACGGCTCGGCCCCGGAACAGTTCCCGGACGGAGCGTTCAAGGAACTGCGGGCGGTCTTCTCGGTCCATCCCGAACCGTTCACGGTGCTGGCGCGCAAGGACGCCAACATCTCCAAATTCGAAGATCTCAAAGGCAAGCGCGTCAATGTCGGCAACCCGGGTTCGGGGCAGCGCGGCACCATGGAAGTGGTCATGAAGCAGTACGGCTGGTCCATGGACGACTTCAAGCTGGCGTCCGAGCTCAAGTCCTCCGAGCAGGCGCAGGCACTTTGCGACAACAAGATCGACGCCATCGTCTTCACCGTCGGTCATCCAAACGGCTCGATCAAGGAGGCAACCACTTCCTGCGAGGCGAATCTGGTCACCGTCGACGGGCCGATCATTCAGAAGCTCGCATCCGACAACGACTACTATGCGATGACTACGATCCCCGGCGGCATGTACACCGGTACGGATGCCGACACGACCACGTTCGGCGTCGGCGCCACTTTCGTGGCTTCGACCAAGACCGACGAGGAAACGGTCTACCAGATGGTCAAGGCGGTTTTCGACAATTTCAGCCGTTTCAAGAAGTTGCACCCGGCGTTCGGCAATCTGGAAGAGTCGAAGATGATCGTGAACAACCTGTCCGCCCCGCTGCATGACGGCGCGGTCCGGTACTACAAAGAAAAAGGCTGGATGTAAGTTCGGCCTGTCGGGCGGGGGCGAAAACCCCCGCCCGATTTGTATTTGGTTGATATTATTGGATTATTTTACGGTGGCCGGAGTGGCTAAGCACGCGGGACAGACGCCTGGTCGGCGTCGGACCGTCCGGTCGCCGGTATTGCGGGGGATGTCATGAGCGAGCAAAAATCGGCCGGCGCCGCCATGTCGGACGATCAACTGCAAGATCTTGTCGCATCGGTCGATACGGGCGGGCGCGATCCGTCCAACCGTTCCGTCGCCAAGTTGATTGCCAGCGTCGCGCTGGCGTGGTCGCTGTTTCAGCTCTGGTACGCGTCGCCGCTGCCGTTCATCGTCGGGATCGGAGTCTTCAACGACACCGAAGCTCGGTCCATACACCTGGCCTTTGCGACCTTTCTTGCCTTCCTTGCTTTCCCGGCGCTGAAACGGTCACCGCGGCAGCACATACCGATTCAGGACTGGGTCATGGCCATCCTGGCCGCGCTTTCCACCGGCTACCTGTTCCTGTTTTACGACCAGCTGTCGGACCGCCCCAACAATCCCAACACGATGGACATCACCGTCGCCGTCATCGGCATGATACTGCTGCTGGAGGCGACCCGACGGGCGCTCGGGCCGCCGCTGATGGTGGTCGCGATCGTATTTCTGCTCTACACCTTCGGCGGGCAGAACATGCCTGGGATCCTGGCCTGGAAGGGCGCCAGCTTCGGCGCGGTGGCCTATCACCAATGGATTTCGACGGAGGGCGTGTTCGGCATCGCGCTCGGCGTGTCGACGAGTTTTGTGTTCCTCTTCGTGCTGTTCGGCGCGCTGCTCGACAATGCCGGCGCCGGCAACTATTTCATCAAGGTAGCCTTCTCGCTGCTGGGCCACTTCCGTGGCGGGCCCGCCAAAGCGGCCGTCGTGGCGTCGGCGATGACCGGCCTGATCTCCGGATCGTCGATCGCGAACGTGGTGACGACCGGAACCTTCACCATCCCGATGATGAAGCGGGTCGGTTTTTCGCCCGAGAAGGGCGGCGCGGTGGAAGTGGCTTCGTCCGTCAACGGCCAGATCATGCCGCCCGTGATGGGGGCGGCGGCCTTCCTGATGGTCGAATACGTCAACATCAGCTATTTCCAAGTCGTCACCCACGCCTTCATCCCGGCCGTGATCTCTTACATCGCGCTGGTCTACATCGTTCATTTGGAAGCCATGAAGGCTGACATGAAGGGGCTGCCGCGCCGCGGCGAGCCGAGTCCCTTCCTGGTCGCGATTGCGCGTTTCCTGGCCGGGTTCATCGGCATCGCCGTCATTGCCTTTGCCGTCTATTACGGCATCGGCTGGCTCAAGCCGGTGGCCGGCGACGCGGCCAGCTGGATCATCGCGGTCGCGTTGGGCGTCATTTATGTGGGGCTGATCAAATATTGCGCGGCCTATCCCGAGCTGCCGCTGGACGATCCCAACGCGCCGCTCGTGGAGCTGCCAGAGGTCGGGCCGACCGTGAAGTCGGGTCTTCATTTCCTGCTTCCGGTCGTCGTGCTGGTCTGGGCCCTGATGGTCGAACGGCTTTCGCCGGGCTTGTCGGCCTTCTGGGCGACGGCGTTCCTGATCTTCATCCTGATAACGCAGCGGCCTTTGTTCGCCTTCTTCCGCAACGAAGGCGATGTCGGAGCGGCGTTCCGGCGCGGCTATAACGAGCTGATTCACGGTCTGGAGGCGGGCGCCCGCAACATGATCGGCATCGGCATCGCGACGGCGGCGGCCGGCATTATCGTCGGCACCGTGTCGCAGACCGGTGTCGGCCTGGTTCTGGCCAACCTCGTCGAGATCCTGTCGCTGGGCAATGTGCTGCTGATGCTGATCCTGACCGCGGTCCTCAGCCTGATACTTGGCATGGGACTGCCCACGACGGCCAACTACATCGTCGTGTCGTCGCTGCTGGCGCCCGTCATCGTGACGCTGGGCCAGCAGTCGGGCCTGATCGTGCCGCTGATCGCGGTGCATCTGTTCGTGTTCTATTTCGGCATCATGGCCGACGTGACGCCACCGGTCGGGCTGGCTTCCTTCGCGGCGGCCGCCGTTTCAGGCGGCGATCCGATCCGGACCGGGTTTGTCGCCTTCTTCTATTCGATGCGGACGGCGCTGTTGCCGTTCCTGTTCATCTTCAACACCGACCTGCTGCTGATCAACGTGTCCTGGCTTGAAGGGTTTTTCGTCTTCATCGTTGCCACGGTGGCCATGTTGATCTTCGCTGCGGCGACTCAGGGTTATTTCTTCGCCCGCAGCCGGGCCTACGAGAGCGTGTTGCTGCTGCTCATCGCCTTTACGCTGTTCAGGCCCGGCTTCTGGATGGACATGATATCGCCGCCCTATGAATCGCGATCGCCGGGTGAGCTGATGGCGGTTGCCGATGCTCTGCAGCCCGGCGACGAACTGCGCCTGCGGGTTGCCGGCGAGGACGATGTCGGAAATCCCAGGACGTTCGTGGCGATTCTGCCGTTGGGCGAGGGCGATACGGGCGAAGACCGTCTGTTTGAAGCCGGTCTTGAAATCCTCGACGTTGACGGGCAATGGATCGTCGACAATGTCGGGTTCGATTCACCGGCCCAGCAGGCCGGGCTCGACTTCGACCAGGTCATCGAAGTGGTCCTGGCGCCAGTCGACCAGGTTCCCAAGCAGTTGATGTATATTCCGGCGCTGCTTTTGCTGGCGCTCATCGTCGTCGTTCAGCGCCGCCGGAGGGCGGCCCCGGCCGGCTAGGAAAGAGAGGCGGAACTCCCATGTACAAAGATATCCTGATGCCGATCGATCTCGGCGACGAGAACTCCTGGCGGGCAGCATCTGTCTGCATCGAGTACGCGAAAGCGTTTGGGTCGACCGTGCACGTCGTCACCGTGGTCCCGGATTTCGGGATGAGCATCGTCGGCTCGTTCTTCCCACAGGACTTCGAAAAGAAGGCTCTGGACCAGGCGCGCGAACGGCTGCACGAATGGGTTTCCAAGCACATGCCGAAGGAGATCAAGGTCCAGCACGTCGTCGGCCATGGCGCCGCATACGAGGAAATCCTGCGGCTTTCCGAAGAGATCGACTGTGACCTGATCGTCATGGCTTCGCACCGGCCCAAGGCCGAAGACTATCTGATCGGCCCGAACTCGGCCCGGGTGGTGCGCCACGCCAACTGCTCGGTGCTGGTTGTTCGCAACTGAGGCGACCGTGGCGCCGGTGGTGCGCACGGCTCGGTGCGTTGCCCTCGCGGCGTTTCTGACACTCCATTGTCCCGGGAACGGCCAGGCCTCGGAAGCGGTCCAGGTGCCGGCCGTCGTGACGGTCCCGGCTGGGACCTTCATCCGCGGGTCTGACCGGGCGGAGCGGGACCTGGCTTATCAGCTGGACGAGTACGCCTACGGGCACGACGCCACACGCCGCCAGCGCTGGTACGAAGCGGAGTATCCGCGCGGTCCGCTGGCGTTGAAGGCCTACGAGATTTCCCGCACGCCCGTCACCAACCAGCAATACGCCGCCTTTGTCGCGGCGACTGGCCATCCGCCGCCCGACGTGGATCCCGAGACCTGGGCCGGCTACGGCCTGATCCATCCCTATGAGCGAACCCGCCGCCACGCCTGGACCGGCGGCAAACCGCCTGAAGGCCGCGAGGATCATCCCGTGGTGCTGGTGTCGCTGGCCGATGCCCGTGCCTATGCCGCCTGGCTCTCCGGGGAGACCGGCCAAAGCTGGCGGCTACCCTGGGAGGCCGAGTGGGAGAAGGCGGTCCGCGGCACCGACGGCCGGACATTTCCCTGGGGCAGCCGGTTCGATCCCAGGCGGCTGAATAGCCACGATCTGGGGCCCTTCGACACCACGCCTGTGGGGGCCTACGGCACCGGCGCGAGCCCGTACGGCCTGTTGGACGGGGCCGGGCAGGTCTTCGAATGGACCCGTTCGGAAACCAGCGCCGGACGGGTGGTCGTCAAGGGCGGGTCCTGGGACGACAAGGGCTGCGGGGTCTGCCGCCCGGCCGCCCGCCACGGCCGGCCCGTCACGCTGAAGCACATCCTGATCGGCTTCCGGCTGGTCCGGGAACCGCGCTGACGGGGTCCTCAACAAAGGTTGATCTGTCTCAAATCGCAGGGGTGACTATATGCCTACCATTGACATTGCAAGGAAGGATCCGCGGTGCTGATGAAGGATGCGGGAACGCTGACGATCGACCCAGTCGATTTCGACAGCCTGCCTACGGATCGCCTGCAAGCCATGCTTGCGGCGGGCGAGACCGTGCAGGACTGTCAGCGTGTGCTGGAGAAGACCGAGGACAACATCGTAGGCGAACTCCTCAAATCGGCGGGCACGTTCTTCGAGTGGCAGCACTATCCGGACGGCGACGTCTACGATCACGAAACCCACGCCCAGTACTACTATCACGCCCATCCCAAGGACGAGCGGCCCGGCGAGCACGGTCATTTCCACACGTTTCTCCGGCCCAAGGGCATGCCCAAGAACGTCAAGCCTTCCCGGGCCGTGCCCGATTACAAACGTCCGGAGGCCAATAACGACGCGCTCAGCCACCTCATCGCGATCTCCATGGACCGGCGGGGATATGCGATCAAGCTGTTCACCACCAACAGGTGGGTCACCGGCGAGTACTGGTATCGCGCCTCGGACGTCGTCAAACTGCTGGACTACTTCCTGATCGACATCGCTCAGCCGTCCTGGCCGGTCAACAAGTGGGTCAGCGCCATGATCGGGCTCTACCGGCCGCAGATCGAGGCGCTGATCCAGTCTCGCGACGAATCGATCGATCTGTGGGCCAAGGGCAAGAAGCCTGACAATGTTTACGAGGACCGGGACCTGGAGGTCACCTCGGAGATCGATATCGACGTCGCGGACCAGATGAGCGATATCCGCGCGGCGCTGGCGCGACGAAAGTCCAGAGGCGCTGCCTGACGGGGGTTGAGCGGCCGGTCAAACGGTCGTGCGCAAAACAAATGGGCCCGCGCGAACGCGGGCCCAATCTCTCCGTCAGGACACCTATGCCAAACTAAGCGAAGACGTCGACCACCTGTCCCAGCGTCCGGGTTTGTTCGGACTGGTCTTGTTCGTTCCCGTTGAGCTGGGAGGTCGAGTTTTCGTTCCGTGTCGTCTGGTTCGTCGATTCGGGCCGCTCCGTTCCGCCGGCCTGCGCCGCCTCGACGGCGGTGGGCCCTTGGTCGTTGGCCGCGGTCGGCTCGGACGCTGCAGCCTGCGATTCGTTCGAAGCGGTTTCGCGAACCGTCGTGGTTTCGTCACCCCGGTCCGTGGCGGTGTTTGCGGACGTGCTGGACGTCGCTTCCCCGCTATCGTTCGCGGTGGTGGTATTCTCGGTCGGCGCCGAGTCGTCACTCTCGGCGGAGTCCCGGATCGTCGCGGTTTCCCGGCTGTCGGGCGTCGCTGTCTGCGGCGCCTCCCGCAGGGCAGTCTCCGCGTCCTCGCTGAGGGTAACCGTGTCCGTGCGGCCGGCCCGCTCCCCGGCGTCTGTCTGACCCGTACTTGCCGAATTCTGCTGAGTATTGTTGCCTTGCTGCGCATCCGTTCGCTCGGTCGCCCGGACCCCGGCATTGTTCTCGGGTCCGCCGGCGCCCTCGCTCAGCGTCTCGACGCGCGAGTCCTCTTCGTTCCGATCCCGCTCCTTATCCCTGTCGGATTCGGACGGTTCGGTCTTGAAAAAGCTCTTGATCAGCGAGCCGCTTTCGGAAGCGCCTATGCCGTTCACATCAGCCATTTCTAAGCCGTCCAGGGGCGCCACGCCTCGTTCGATCGCAAGGCTCCAGTGCCCTCTTCTAGAGATTCCAATGGTGAGTTCCGGCCTGAAATCAGGGGCGGCGGCTTTCAGCCGTCCGGCCTCGCCGGCGAAACTGGCGCCAGCGCTGGACCCACTCTCTCCTCAGTATGGAGTCTAAGGTTCCGGCCGCCGAGGGTCCAGGAATATCGCATCAAATGCTTGATATTGTTAGGAAATCTTAAAGGTTAAAATTCAATGGACGTCAGGCTCATCAAGGGCTCGCGGGTCCATGGCGTCCTGCAGGCCGTCGCCAAGAAAATTAAATGCGATGACCGTGGCGAAGATTAACAGGCCCGGCCAGAAAGCCACCTCCGGCGCGTCCCAGATCAAATCCTGGGCATTGGTTAACATATTGCCCCAGCTGGCCACTGGCGGCTGGATGCCGAGGCCCAGAAAGCTGAGCACCGATTCGAACAGGATGATATTGCCCACCGACAGGGTGGTGGCGACGATAATTGGCGACACGACGTTGGGCAGGATGTGCACCCGGGCGATCCGCCAGGCGCTGGCACCCTGGGCCTCGGCGGCGCGCACGAATTCGCGGGTCCGCATGGACAGGGTTTCGGCGCGCACCAGCCGGGCGACCGTCGTCCAGCCCACCAGCGCGATAATGGCGATGATCCGATAAAGGGTCGCCGACTCGGCATGCACGATCGTGTCCGGCAGCCCGAGCTTGGACAGGTCCACCGCCGCCAGCACGATCAGCAGCGGCAGGATCGGCAGGGAAATGACCGCATCGGTGAAGCGCATCAGGAAGGCGTCGATCCTGCCGCCGTAGAAGCCGGCGACCAGACCGATCGCCGTGCCGATTAGCGCAGAGACCAGGGCGGCCGCCAGTCCGACACTCAGGGAAACCTGGCCGCCATAGAGCAGGCGGGCCAGGATGTCGCGTCCCAGCTCGTCAGTGCCAAGCCAGTGTTCGCTGGAAGGCGCCGCCAGGCGGTTGAACAGGTCCGCCAGCTCGGCGTCCACCTGAAGCAGGTCCTCGATCAGCGGCGCGGCGAGCGCCAGCACGGCCAGGATGGCAAGCACGATCCCGCTCGCGACGGCCAGCCGGTGTTTCAAGAACCGTTGCCAGACCCGGCGCCCGGGTGAATCGATCACAGACGGCCTTTGATCGCCGCGGCTCACCGGAGCGACTCCTGGCCCGTGAAGCTGACCCGCGGGTCCAGGGCCACATAGGCAATGTCGGCCAGGAAGTTGCCGAACAGCGTCAGCCCGGTCGCCAGCAGCAGGCCCACCAGCGCGAGATTGTAGTCGCTGCCGAGGATCGCGTCGTAAATGGTCTTGCCCATGCCCAGCCAGGCAAACATGGTCTCTGTGATCAGCGCGCCGGAGAACAGGCCGCCGAAACTCAACGCCACGACCGTTGCCAGCGGGATCAGGGCGTTGCGGAGCGCGTGGCTGGTCACCACGCGGGTCGGGCTGGCGCCCTTGGCCTGGGCTGTCCGGATGTAATCCTGCCGCAGGGTCTGCAGCATGGCGGCGCGCATGAAGCGGGTGAAGGAACCCACCGACAGCACGGTGAGCGTCGCCAGCGGCAGGACGAGGTGGGGCAGGCGTTCGACCAGTGAGCCACCGGGCGGCCCCATCCCGCTGGCGGGCAGCCAATTCAGCTGGACCGCAAATAGAATGATCACCATCAGCGCGAGCCAGAACGGCGGCACCGATATGCCGGCGAAGCAGAACAGGTTGATCCCGTAATCCAGCGGCGAATAGCGTTTGACGGCTGCGATGACTCCGAGCGGGATCGCCAGCGCCAGGGACAGGATAAGACTCAAGCCCAGAAGGACCACGGTATTTCCCAGCCGCGACCAAAGCACCTCGGTGACCGGCTTGGTGTGGAGGCGGGAGTAGCCGAAGTCGCCCATCAGGGCGTTTTCGGCCCAGCGCGCATACCGAGTCAGAATTGGCTGGTCGAGGCCGTACAACTTCTTAAGCCGGGCCGCGTCGGCCGGACTCAGGTCGGGATTCGCGCTGACCATGACATCGATGGGGTCCCCGGGCATCAGCCCGATGAGCCCGTAGGTCAGAAAGGAGATGAGCGCGAGGACGACCAGGCTTTCAAGCAGGCGTCCGGTCACGAAACGGAGCATGCGCGGTTAAGGGTCCCTCCGACGGGGCAGGTGAGGTTGAGCCAGTCTAAGCGCCGTGTTGGAAATTGCCACCCCTTCAGGCTGGACAGGCTGCTCGAAACCGCCGGGTCAAGATCTCGCCGGGGCGCATTTTGCGCGCGTCTCAAGCCCGGCCTCGTGGTGGAAGATGTAGGCCGATGCGCCGATGATGATGACGGCGCCCAGCCACATGCTGCCAGGCGGTACGAAACCGAAAACCAGCCACCCCATCAGGACATTCAGCGGCAGCTTGAGATGGTCGAACGGCTGCACATAAGCCGCATCGGCCGCGGCGTAGGCCCGCGTCAGCGCGTACTGGGCCAGGACGGTCAGAAGACCGGCACCCAGCAAAAGCAGCTGTACCTGGCCGCTTGGCACTTCGAAGCCGTCGACGACGGCGACGGCCGCGTTGATCGGCGTCAGCAAAAGCAGCAGATAGACGGTCACGGTATCCACCGACTCCCGCACGGTGAGCCTTTTCGTCAGCAGCGAGGCCATCGCCCACAGCGCCGCGGCCGTCAACGGATAGAGCGTCGCCATGCCGAAGGAGTCCGACCAGGGCGCCAGGATAATCATGCCGCCGGCAAAACCGACCGCGACGGCGAACCACCGCGCCGGACCGACGGGTTCCCGAAGAAGCAGGCCCGCGCCCGCGGTTGCGAAAAACGGAGATGTCATGATCAGCGCAATGGCTTGCCAGATCGGCACACTGGCCAGCCCCAGGACCCAGAACTGAACGCCGGCCGCGGCAAACACCACACGCACGACATGCAGGCCCAGTTGATCGGTCCGAAGGCTCTTGATCCCGCGCCGTAACAGCCAGGGAATCGCCAGCAGCAGCGCGATCAGATACTGCCAGAACGCGACCGAAGAGGAGGCGAGGCCGAACTGCATGGTCGCCGACTGAACGCAGGTGTTCACCAGGGCGAAGAACAGCCCTGCCGCCACCATAAACACCGCGCCGCCGACGGCGGGCGAGGAGATCGATTTCGAGACCGACTGATTCATGGCGTTTCCCAAGCAACAACGCACACGAACCAGGGCGGATAGGAATGGAGCGGCACCCAGATCCGTTAAGCCGGACCGACGGCGCCGTTTCCCGCTCTCTTCCATCCGGACTGTGACCGTCGGCTCCGGAATTGCACCGGATCTGCTGACCCTCCCGATCGGGGAGGCGCTCGCGGGCTATAACCGCCGGTGGGGACTTTCACCCCGCCCCGAGAACGCGTGTGCAGTGAGCCTAACCGCCTGAAACGCCCGCTTCAAGACCATCCTGATCCTGCGGTCAGCGCCGCCAGAAGGGCTTTTCCGCCTCGCGCAAGGCTTCGAGCCGGGTAAGGCCGATGTCCTTCAGGGCATGATCGTCGAGCACCTCCAGCGCCCGCCTGCCGAGCCAGCGTTCATGACAGGCGGCGAGCCAGCGCGACACAAGGCCGGATTGGAGGTCGATGGTGGGCATGGTTCGTTTGAGGCGAAACAGCTTCGGCATGGTCTCGGCTCCTTTGATTGCGTTGCCGCGACCGTCTCACGCGGTGCTGCGCTTGTCATGCGAATACAATTCGTCTACGATCGAAGTATGACTGACAATCCGGGCATGGCCGAAATCGGCGCCCTGATCGGCGATCAGGCGCGGGCCAATATTCTGGCGGCTCTCAGTGATGGGCGGGCTCTGACTGCGACCGAACTCTCCTTCGTGGCGGGCGTGTCGCCGCAGACCACCAGCGAACATCTGTCAAAGCTGACGGACGGCCGGCTCCTGCAAGTAGAGAAGCAAGGACGGCATCGTTATTTCAGACTTGCCAGTCGCGAGGTGGGTCAGGCGCTGGAAGCCTTGATGGTCCTTGCCGAGGCGGGACCGCCGCGCCATCGACGCGCTTCGCCGAGCGAGGCCCTCGTCCGGGAGGGCAGGACCTGTTACGACCACCTGGCCGGACGCCTGGGCGTCCGGATCACCGACTCACTGGTCGAACGCGGCGACATCCGGGTCGAAGCGGACTCGTTCGCGCTGTCTCCGCAGGGCGAGGCCGGCTTCGAAAGACTGGGCATCGATGTGACCGCCCTGAGACGGCGACGGCGCGCGTTCGCCCGGCAGTGCCTGGACTGGAGCGAGCGTCGTCACCATCTGGCCGGTTCTCTCGGCGCCGCGCTAGCCGATCGATTGTTCGCACTTGGCTGGATCGAGCGGGTTCCCGACACCCGCGCGGTAACAGTGACCGAGGCGGGCCGCGAGGGGTTGAAAGAAGCGTTTGGCGTGAAACTCGACGCTTAGCCGGCCGGGCTAGCTGGTGGCACTCTGCCGTTTCTGCCATTGCGTCCGGGTAATACGAAACCCCGGAACGTCATAGGTATAGGCGCGACGCGTTCCTTCGTGGATCAGACCGCTCTTTCGGAGCACGTGCTGCGACGGTGTGTTCTCCGACGCCGTTACCGCGACGACTTCCTCCAGTGGCGTCTGCTCGAAAGCGAAGCGCAACAGGCGGGTGCACGCCTCCGTCGCAATGCCTTTGCCCCAGGCCGACGGCTTGAACATGTAGCCGATCTCGATCTCCGCATCCGGCAGGGCATCACCCCGGACCAGATCCCAATTCGTGTCGTCTTCTTCGATCGGCAGGGGAAGCAGGATCGCCGTTCCCAGCTTTTCGCCGGTAGCCCGATCGGTCACGCACCAGATGCCGATGGCCCCACCGGCGCAGCGCCGAACGATCGTCGGCATCTGCCGGACGACTTCGTCGCGTGTGTACGTTTTGCCCGCATACTTCGTCACCACAGGGTCGGTAAGCAGGTCGAAGCCCAGATCGACGTCCGTCTCCTCCAGGGGCCGCAGCAGCAGACGTTCGCTTTCCAGGATCAGTTCCATCGGAGCGGCTCTTGGGCGAGGGTTTGCGCGATCTGGTCGGGCAACTCGGTCATCTGTTCGAACACGCGATCCGCGCCCGCGGCAAGGAGCTTCGGGGCATGGTCGTCGTGCCGTACGTGGCCACCGCCGGTGAAACCCAGGACGCGCATACCCGCCGCTCTACCCGCCGTAACACCAGCTTCGCTGTCTTCAATAACGATGCAATCCTCGGGCGCCTCTGCCATCCGTTCCGCCGCGAACAGAAACAGGTCGGGTTTAGGCTTGCCGCGGGAAACCATTGTCGCGCTGAACAGATTGGGGGCTAGCCAGCCGATCAGGCCGGTGATCTCTAGGGCCCGCTGGATTCGCTCGGGGTTGCTGCTGGAAGCGACGCAACGGGGCCCGTCCAGTTCGGCCAGCACGTCTGCGATGCCCGGAATGGGCTGCAGTTCCGTCTCGAAAACGTGCAGCAGGTCGAGCCGCAGTCCCGCCAAAAAATCGTCGGGAACGGTAAACCCGTCTTCCTCCAGCAGCTTGCACATGCTGGCATTGCTGATACCCAGGAAGCGCCGCAGGATGGCAGCCTCGTCGGTCTCGTATCCGGCGGCTGTGAGCGCGCGATGCACGCAGCGGGCGCTGATGATCTCGCTGTCCACCAGCACGCCATCGCAGTCGAAGATGACTAACGCCATGGCGGCATCCGGGCGGCGCCACGAGGCTTCCTGTCTGGGCGTTCCTGGTTTTTTCCGGCCACGACGCTTTCCTTGTCGATCCTCCTGATGCAGCGAAGACCTAAGCAAATGCTCGCCAAGCTGGCAATTGCCGAATGAATCCGGCGGGGGCGGACCGGAAGGGCGATTGGCCTATATCAAGGACCACATGGCAGCCACCCTGTAGGTCTGGGGTACTCCGAACAGCGGGAGGGACGCCATGTCACGGGCCGCTCTGGTCATCAGGACCGAACACCGCAATCTGGCCTCGGTGCTCAACTGTCTGCGCAATGTGGTGCGGGACATCGACGAGCACGGCGGCAAACCGGATTTCGAGCTCTTCGAGACGATCTACCGCTATATCGGCGGGTTCCTGAACAAGTTCCACCATCCCAAGGAGAACGACTACCTGTTCAAGGCGCTGCGGGCCCGCAGC